>JACCEA010025543.1_pt1 | contig 17546 bp, 14 predicted proteins | sample 7449851 | NCBI WGS metagenome assembly JACCEA01 (sample SAMN15323453, study PRJNA562643) | freshwater metagenome | isolation source: river surface water | place: USA:Blue River Watershed | collected 2017-08-18
CTTAACCATTACTCGGTTGAACGCTCCATCCATGATGGTGCAACACTGCCTGTGCATGTGGAGACTCGTTTAGTTAACTTCCACTTTAATGGTGATGATTTACAAGCTGCCTTTGATCAATTGGCAGATGAAGAGAATTTGAGTGAGGAGCAACGAGGAAAGCTTGCAGCACGTGCTTCTCACATCTCTATTGTGGTTCGGGATAGAGATCGCATCGAGGCGGTCTGTAAAGACATTGTTGATCACTACAGAGCTCGTATTGCTCCCCTAGGTTTGAAAGCGCAGGTTGTTGCATTTGATCGGGCAACATGTGTGGCTTATTACGATGAAATTACCAAGTTGCTTAACAAAGGTGAAGAGGCAACTGTTGTGATGACTACGGTTAAAGATGATCCGCAGGAATGGGACCGCTGGAATATCGACCGTGAGCAAGAGGCAACGATTAAGGATCGCTTTAGAGATATCAATGATCCCCTTAAGTTTGTCATCGTCACAGCGAAGCTATTGACTGGTTTTGATGCGCCTATCGAGGGCGTGATGTATTTGGATAAGCCACTTCGTGCGCACACCTTGTTCCAAGCTGTCTGCCGAACCAACCGTAGATGGACTAATCCAATAACTGGCCAGCAGAAGCTGCACGGCTTGATCGTTGATTACGTGGGACTTGGCAAAGAGCTTGCAAAGGCGTTATCAACAAAGGCCACGATGAAACCAGGTCAGAATCAAGAAGATGTTGAGATTTTGCTCGGTGAGCTCACTGCAGAAGTTGCAAACACAATTTCCGAATTTGAGAGTGTTGATAAGGAAGCATCTGTCTTCAACCAGATCCATGATGCACAGCAGATTCTGGACACGATCGAAAAGCGTGATGAATTTGCGGCAAAGTTCATGCGCTGTCAGGGTCTATTTGAGTTCCTATGGCCAGATACCAAGCTTCGCCCGATTGAAGAGAGTTATCGATTCTTAGCTCGTGTTTATGCATCAATTGCTCCGAATAACACTGCAGATCTCTTGCTCTGGCAAAAACTTGGTGCAAAGACGATGGAAATTGTTCATACACACCTAACTGGAATCACTATTGAAGCAGACAAGTTAGACAAAGTAGCGATGGATGCTGAAGTCCTCGAAGCGCTGAGAGATAACGGATTATTCCCTGAGCCACCAAAGTTAGGGCAACCTGCACCGACAGCTCTTGAGGTTTTGCAGCGACTAGAAGAGCGAATCATGGCTCGAATTGCTGGTGATACTGGAATAAAGATTTGGAAATCACTTGCCGAACGCTTAGAGCTACTTCGCCTAAGTCGCATTTCTAGTGCTGCAGAGAGCGTTGAGTTCCTACGTCATTTATTAGAGCTCGCTAAAGACTTGCTCGAGGCAGAACGTGCTGATGATGAAGGTCGTATTAACGAGATCAAAGTTATCGACCCTCGTAAAGGTGCGTTGACTCAGATATTTGAAGAGTTCAAACCTCAAGGTGTCCCGGTTGTTATTGAAAGTGTTGTAGAGAAAGTAGATTCATTGGTACAACCTGTTAGAGGTACGGGCTGGCAAACATCCCACCCAGGCGATCGAATGGTCCGACAAGAACTTCGTCTGATTCTTAAGAACTCAGGATTGCCACCAGCTGGCGATCTCTTTGATCGTGCATACGCTTATATTCGAGAAAACTACTAAGGATCAGCCCAACGGAAGTCATTAAACCAAATAGCGGAGTTGAAGAATAAATCCAATTACAAGAAGACCCTTTAACGTTTAATCCAAGCCGAGAAATTCATCTAACTCGCAAGGTTCGTCATTCACTTCATTCGGAATTCCAATCGTGGGGAGATACTGCAAAATCCATTCATGGGTTTCTGTAGGTTTAACAGAGAAGTAATTTAGGGAATTATTAGCAGAGACCAATTTTTCATGGACTATCTGGGAGGGAAATTCCAACTCAAAGGGAAAAAGCGCAGGCGCAGGGAACATAACCAGAAGATTTCGAATATTTCCATTTGAATTTGTCCACTCAATTTCGAAAATTCCAGCTCTCTTAGGTGGTATCGCTGGAGGAAAGTAGTAACGCGAATCGGCAAATTCCTTCCAGAAAAAAATTTTCAGTGAAGAAAACGGGACTTTTACGATGACTTTTGTGCCACCAAGTATAACTAAGTCACTCTCCGTGCACCCAAAATAGACCAAGTCAGATGTAATTTGCCCTTCAGGCATTTCGCTTTTTACATATGCAACTATGAATGCTTCTGACCCAACGAAATTGGGTTCCTTTTCAAGGAAATCCTTAAACAGGAAATCTAGAGATTTCTTGTCTCGGAAGACATTCCCTCGTGTGTAGTTGTTAATTCCACTCATAAATAATCCTCCATTAAACTCGTGAGTGAACGTTAACGGCTGACACTGACATAAGGAATACTCAAAATCACTCTTGCAAATGGAGCTAGTTTTGTTGGCGGTTGAAAGACTGGCGAATTAAGCCCATGACGTAGGGCAGGTCTTCAAGTTTTCTAAAATGCACCGAGACATCTCCATTCCCCCAGCGACCCTTTCCGGAAATGTCCTCTGTCATGCCTTTGGGATCATCAATATCTGGGTATCTCATATTGATGCTCAGACGTAGTCCCCTGGCTTTTGGGACTATGTCAACAAAATTCGTATCAACTTTATAGGCGATCCAATACTTTAAGAAAGTCTCAGAAACTGCAGGATCGATAGAAAGAATCTCGCGCCTTATGGTCTCAAAGAGTTCTTTTACATGTGGCCTCGAAAGATACTCATGATCCTTCGCTGAATATGTAGAAAGCTTTTTCTCGGGTATAGCTCTTTGACTCCAACGTTCAGCTTCTGTTTGGGTCAAATTTAAGGATGGCCAGATGTTGATTGCCTCCTTGGCTAAAGCTTGAGCACGGCTTCTTATTGAATCCTCATTCCAAACTTCGGCCCTCCCTATGAGCTCATTCAATCGAAGTGGGCTTTGGGCAAACCCGCCAGTCATTGACTTTTTCTCAGAGAAAGGCCGGTCGCTGTATTCAGAGTTGTAACCTGTCAAGGTTAAATTGCCAATGGTGTGAAGGTAACGATCTTGGATGGTCTTCCAATCCGGACCAAGATCTCGCTGCCACTGTTCGCTTAAGTTCGGATTTTGGGGCAATACATGTTCAATCGTGTAGTTATCAACGGATATTAATTCTTTTTTGCCAGAGTTCTCGAATTTTCTAAACATATACATTCTCGAGTAGAAGTTATAAACATCTCTTTGAACCAGGGAATCCCCAAATTCTAAATCGTTCGGGAAGCGGCGATAACTTCTCAGCTGATAAAAGTGGCCCTTTACGCTTGCAAGGTAATCAATCTTGTCAACATGTCGCATAAACTCCGCAAAGGTTTTATTCATTGAGTTTGTTGGAATCTGGCAAATAGAGCGTCGGAACACATAACTTTCAACCAACTGAATAATCTCCATAAAGTCTTTTTCGTTGATCAATTCTTGGTCAAAATCACCATAAACTTCCATCAGGAATGGGTAAGCAACACTGTAATTCAAGTACTTGAATAGATCATTAAATAAAGGTTTTAGCTTGGGGTTTGGCTCTTTGTCTAGCGACATAGCTACGAAATACTGAGAGTACTTCTTGATATCCGCAACCAGTGCTTGTACATCGCCCCCTTCGGAAAAGTACTTAACTGCATACTCTTTAAATGCTTCGTAGACCTCGCTCAAACGTGGAATATCTCCACTTTTTATTGTTAGGTAGTGACGCATAAAATCGTCAAACTGATCTCCATAGGCTTCCTGGCCGAAATCAAGTTCCATGGGGCGCCATAGATTCTGGTAAATCTCTGTCTGAAGGTTATGTTCAAGGCCCATCAAAATATAGTTTCTGATTAGATCGGCTTCACTCAGAGCCTTGCCCGTTGAGTTCATGCTCTCGAAGATTAGTTGAGGGTTTTCCTGGTCTCTTTCCAAAGCTATATCTACAATCATGAGCTTGTTTACCCCGTTGCAAATTTGCAAAATTTTTGCGGCATTGGAAGCGATGGCATCTGTGAAGAATTCAAAATTCTCCTTGATTCTTATTGAAAATTCTTTTGGTAGTTCGCCATTTCGAACTAGCGCTTTCAAGGTTTCTTTGTCCGTGTCAGAGAGAAGTAGCTTGTAGAAACGATCGTCGTCCTCTAATGGGTTCGTTAAATACTTATGTTTAATCTTCTTTGATGAAAAGCCATCTAGGGGTTCATTCTTATCTGTAAACCTTGCAAGTGCCTCTAGCAGAATTGTGAGCGTAGTTAGTCTTTGTTGACCATCGATAACCAAGAGCGGGGCACCTACAGATACAGATGCATGCCCGCCTTGTACGTAAACTATTGATCCAATAAAGTGAAGAGGGATTGCGTCATTTGCACCTACCCGAAGAATGTCTTCCCAAAGTTGTTGGCATTGTTTTTCATCCCATGAGTAATTTCGTTGGTAGATCGGGATGACAAACTGTGTTGCCTTGTGCAGAAATGGCAGGAAGGGGGTAGCCGATGCTTTCATGCCAAAATCCTATCTACCGCCACCGAAGAAAGACTATTTATAGGCGAAATTTGGCTTTCTTTCATTAGCAAACATGATTTCCGAAATCAGGCGCCAGGAAATCGATCAAGCATTTACGGCAGGTGATGGTCATTCCCTCGAGAGATTCCGTGATGAAACGATTTCCGTTTAAGGCCTGATTCCTACCGAATTCAATTTTGCAGTTTATGCACTTAAATTCAGGCATCTCGTTCGGGGGACAACATCCGCCGGTTACGTATTTCGCTGGATCCGGTTCTTCCGAAGGCATCCCGTAGAGATACTCGCGCACTCCATCACTTGAATTGCAGACCGGACATTTCTTCCTCATGATTGAAAACTACAGAGAGCTACTGACAACTTCCTTAAGGGTGAGTAACGCTGAAATAGTCTTTCCACGCAGAATTTGACCCGCTCTTTGTGAACGCCAAGCGCAGTGACGTGGTTCCCGAACTCACCTTAGAACTGCCCTTTATGTAAATGTAATAGGGGTACTTCGATTCACAGGCTGAATCTTTAGTGCCCTTAAAGTTCCACAATTTTACCCATGAAGTCCCGACCTTCTCCTGTAGAACCCCTGATGGATTAGTAGAGCAGATCGAGTAAGTCCAATTTGGATAGTCAGAACATTTTTTGCCTGCAATAGTTGAAGATGTACACACCTTCTTTGAATAAGAAGGTGACTTTGGCAAGGTGACGCTTCCGCCGTTGTTTCCGAGCGATGGTTGAGCTGGAGCTTCAATAGTGAAACTTGGCAGGTTTATTCTCCTCGAAGAATAATCTTTTGTAGCAGTGATCTTCAAAGTGGGGCTGTAGTAACCGGGCTTGATGTTGTCGAGAGAAAAAGTCTTTGTTGTGGACCAGGAACTCAGGCTCCAAATTGATACGCGAGTGTTAAATGACCAAACGTCATAGCTTCCTGAATCGAATTCAAGGTTTACCCCACCCATATCTCCATCACAGCCATTCGATAATTTCACTTCATATTCAGGGCTTCCAAATGAGTAAAAAGAACTGAGTCGACCTGAGGATACGACTACGCAATCAACCCACTGGCCATATGCACTTGCCGGAGTTACACCTGAAAGCAGGGATGATAGAAGAACCAGTAGAACTAATGAGATTCGCCGGGGTGACTTCATGCCTGAATTACTCTCTCGGACCAGTCCTTTTCTGGTAGGTGGGCAATTCGGTATGCAACTCTGAAGATAAACACGATGCCGTAAATTGGAATCGCTGCGAAGAAGCAGTCGAACCACCTGTAGCCCACCTTCGGCGCAAGAATAGCCAGACAGCCTAGAATCACAACGAAGCTAATTCCACCCTCATAATCCAGTGAATTGAGTGCCATGACCACTTCCGAGATCATTGCAAATGCATAAATGACAAACACGATTCCTATGGTCTTGATTATTCTCATTTTTACCCTTCTATCTTGGCTTTGGATAAGTAGATTTTCTGTCAATCAACTACAAACTCTCCAACCGTAACCCAAGAGCCCGTTGAGTTTCCATTACCCAAAATATCATTCGCGTTTGCTTTCATAACCCAACTCCCTTTCCGCGCAGGTAATCCACTAACCGTTAAGTTGGGAATCAAGAAATCAAACTTCCAATTCCCATCTGTGGATATCCCGCTTGACCTGACTCCGCGAGCGATAAGCATGCTCTCGTTAGCTGCGTCGTAGATCCAAAGTTGCGCAAGAGAAATTTGATTTGATGATCGAATTTTAAACTCGACAGTCTGCTGTGCTCCCAAATTCAAACTTGGAGACGCGATATAGACCCAATCTGTCAGAATATTTATAAATCCACTTACAACGAGGGTGGATTCTGTTCTTGGGGCTGAACGACCATTGCCACTCCCGGCATCAATTAAATAGGTGAATGTTCCCGCAGGTTGATTATTCGCAAGTGTGACTGTGCATTCATAAACTCCATCCGTTGCTGTTCCACTTACTCTTGTCATTGGTGAGCTAAAATTCATTTGCCAAGATTCGCTCCTGCAAGTGGCTGACGTAACATCCTTGCCATAAGCATTAATGCGAGCTCTTATCTTGATTGATGCTCCAGCAACAATTGAGGTATTTATCGGTGTTGCTGAAATCTCAGAAACGTAAGGGCCGGTTGCCTGCATGCCAAGCACAAAAACATTAGTGCGCTCAATCCGAGTGGAATTTCCCGCCGCATCTTCCGCGATTAATTCCAGACTGTAAGCACCTTCCCCTAGATAGCCTCCATAGGACATTGCTTGCGCCCCTGACCAGGAACCATTTGTTGCAGTCCCAGATACGCGCCTGAGACTAAAAAGGGCCGTAGTAGTAGTCGCTGGAGTGGTTGGAAAATCTGGAGATCTGTAAATAGCGGCACGTATTGCTACGACTCCAACATTATCTGTAGCTGCAATCGAAACCGTGACTGCCCCGTTCTCGTTTGTTACAGTTGGGCTGACCTGAAGCTGCGAAGAATCAAATGAAGGAGCCTGGTCATCTCTCGGTAGCGAGACCGTAAAAGTCCCCAGAATGACAAACTGAGAGATCCCAGAGTTTCCTATGCTGGTTTTTCCAGATGCATCTTGTGCCTTTGCGACTATGCGATACGTACCGAGAGCGGTTCCAACTGGGATTACTAATGTCCCTTGGTAGTTTCCATCTTTTTCTGAACCAGACGTCAAAGTTGATGCAACTTGGGTGATGATCGAATTCGAGCTATTTGCGATTGCCAAGGCGGAGCCTGCCAGCGCGACATCATCAGTTACTCGGTATGTCGCAGAAATGGCGGAACCCGCAGTCGCTTGCAAAGTGGAAAGAACGCCGGAGCCACTGACTACGACCGGAACGTTGTAATCGACCACAGGAGCCACAACAGTTAAAGCGAAGCTCGCTGTGGAAGAACCGCCAGGTCCTACCGCTGTTAATGTGTAGGTCCGCTGACTCTGCACTTGTGTCGGGGTGCCTGAAATACTTCCTGTGGCGCTGTTCAGCGAAAGCCCCGAGGGAAGGGCTGGAGATATTGAGAAACCACTGGAGTTAGTAGCGCCTCCAGAATTAGTAACCGCAACCGGTGTAATTGCAGTATTTGCAGTTACAGATTGAATTGCATTTGTTATCGAAATTGACGGTGCCGCTGGAATTGATTGAACAGTTAGGCTGAAGGTGGCCATGGATGAGCCTGCAGGACCAGTTGCAGTAATTCGATAGGTTGTTAAATCTCGCACCTGATTTGGAGTACCTGAGATGCTTCCCGTGCTCGAGTTAAACGTTAACCCGTTGGGAAGTGCTGGAGAAATCGAAAAGCCATTCGGAGAAATTGTTCCGCCAACATTTGTAACCGCAACAGTTTGGATTGCAGAATTAACGAAAATCGATTGCACAGAATTTGATAGAACGATATTTGGTGAGGTCTCTGCGGCAACTACCGTCAGGAAGAATGTCGCGGTGGAAGTTCCGCCTGCCCCTGTCGCCGTGACCGTGTAGCTCTTTTGCACCTGTGCAAGATTTGGGGTCCCACTAATAGTCCCAGTATTCGAGTTGAAGAAGAGGCCACTTGGAAGTGATGGCGAAATGGAATATCCATTTGGACTTACAGAGCCCCCACTATTAACTACCGAGACATCAGCGATAGGCGTATTCGATGTAACAGATTGGATTGAATTATTTAAATTGATTGAAGGCGCAGGTGTCGCATCTATCGACCTAAAATTCAGAGATGTGGATACTTTGCCAGGTATCTGACTGTTACCTAAATATTTAATTTCGAGAGATGCAGAAAATTCTCTATTTCCAGGAAGCCCAGAGCAAACTAGGGTGCTCGGGAAGGAAAATACTTGATTTCCGTCGCAACTTGATCCAGGTAACTTAAGTCTTACTTCCATTGTGTTCTGATTGAAGCCATAAACAGATGGGATAGTTATGGCTGCAGTGACGGAGGAATTCTCTTTAGTTTGTCTGAGTAATGTTGGTGCCGACAAGGTTGGCAAGGCCGGTACAGAGGACAGGCTGACCATGGAGCTTGAAAAGCCTTGCGCTTTGCCAATTTCATTCTCAACCGTAACGACGCACGTTAAATAACTTCCAGCAACTTTCAGGATTGAATCAGGGTCAAATGTAAACGAACTACTTTTCCCCAAACTTCCCGTAAGGAACGCGTCAGATCCAGGTGATGTGGTTATTCCCCACTCATAAGAAGTTGAAATGTACTTTGATGAGTACGGAATCGAGCAAGAAGCGCTACTGCCTGAGTAAATGGAACCTGGTAAGTAAACAGAAACCTTTGGAGCTTCAAGGGCGCTTTCAAATATTTCATAAGCAGTTCCGACCCTGGAGGTTGTTTCGCCTTGGGAGGTCAAAGAAACTTTGCACGCCAATTTCTGTCCGGATGCCTGCCTAAGAACCTGGCTGTTTATTTGAATGTAGTCAGCATTTTGACCGCTAAGTGGAGTGAATGTGTTTCCTGCTCCTGTGTATCCCCATTGATAGGTAACTTGTTCAACCGTGCTTGATCCTGAATACGAACAAGTCGCTGAGCTTCCGTTTTTCAGTGAAGAACTTTTTACTTGAACGTCAGTCACGACTGGCGCGTTTGGGGTTGCCAGGAGTTTGGTCGCAACCAAGTAGCTAGGGAAGTTATCCCGGGTTCCGGTCAACTGGCAAACGAGATATCGTCCGCGCTCAGATTTGAGAATTTCTTGAGTCAGCGCGAGTTCTTTGCCAGAGCCAATAAATTTTCCATTTACAGGAGTAGTTGGGTTATCCGTCCCTACCGTGAACCATTGAATAACTTCCTGATCAACGGGTTCAGCCCAATTCCATCCTTCGCATCTGACTACTTTGCCAGCGGTCGCGAATTGGGAGCCTTCTAGCCCGCCAATAGTTGGTTTCGACGCAACGGCTAATTTCTTTACTAGCGTCTTAGAAACATTTCGGATGACGGTTGCTTCTCTATCTCCTGATTTAGACCTTGCCGTCACTCGACATTTAAACTCTAATCCTGCATCTGCAGCAATAACCTTTGTCACTGGGTTTGAGGTTCCCTGTAATCGGGTGGGTGAGAGCCATGATGTTTCGACGCTTACGACATTTTCCCAAGTTCCAGGGTTGCAAGTAAGGGTAGTTCCTGGAGTTCCCTCACCTTGAAGCGTTGGTGAAACAACTTCTACGGGAGCCAATCTGTTTACCGAAGTTGCCAGAAGTTCAACTGCCTTGATACCGGATCTGATGTCCTTCTCGAAATAGCTAACACGACTAAAAATGCTTGGCTTCTCGACTCTACAATCCGTCGCTCCCCAGCTCGTTATTCCAACCACGTAGTTAATCCCATTTAACTTTGCAAAAAGTGGACCACCTGAGTCACCGTTGCACGAACCAGACCATTTCTTTTCCGACTTTATGTAATTGCCAGCACCAATCATGGTTTTCACATTAAAGGATTTTCCCCAGGCAGATTTGGACTTCAGATCCTGCAAAAGCAAATTTGAATATTGAAGCGTTTCGGCGGTTTGATTGTTCTGATTCAGTCCCCAGCCCATCAGGGTCAATCGAGTCTTTGCGGTAATCTGCTTCGCAACTTTTGTATTTGCAAGGCTTGGAAAGGTCATCCCAGAAATTTTTGTGTTTACACGAAGAAGTCCGATATCCCCATTAATGTCCTTTGGGTCGTATCGAGTTCCTGTCCATGGAGTTGCTGGATAGAGAGCTTTGTCTTCTCGGAGAGCGACCGCACCAATCTTTACGAAGAATGATGAGTTTCGAAAAGTTGTGCAGTGCGCAGCGGTTAAAACGATGTTTGGGGAAATTAGTGTGCCTGAACAGATAAATTCTGCCTGACGCACATCCCCTTTATCCGACTTCCAAATCGAAACAACAAATGGTGCATTCTGAATTGGGTCATCGACGGGATTGCCGAACGTGACAGCGGGGGCTGAAATAGGGGAAAGTCCGACAAGGGCAATGGAACTCGCGAGAGCAACCCGTATCGTGGTTCTTAGAATCTGACTCACTTCTACCCCTTAGCTTGTAGTCCTAATTTATCAACGATTAGACGTATCTCTTCACTGAAAAGTTCCCCTTTATTTGGACTTTTTTGAGGATTTTGATCCCATTTAGCCTCATTCCCCGTTTCAAAAGAAATATCCAAATTCATGGAACCAAACCCAAAACCCTTTCGTCTTATAAGCATCCACTCAATACCGAGTGAACCGACAAAGGAGATAAGAAATGAAGATCAAGAATGTAATTACTTTAGTTATCGCAACAGCACTTTTGGCAGGACTGACATCAGCTCCTGCTCAGGCACTAGGTAAGCCAAAGACACAGCAGTCCGTAACTTGGGCTTGGTCAGATGGAGTAGATAAAGGCCACCGTGACTTCTCAGAAGATGACTATGACGCAATCACTGAGATGCCAACAGTAAACGTGACAATTCTTCCAGCCACAGTTGGACGTCGCGTAATCCTAGAAACTTATAGCCCATCAACAAAAACATGGTCAGCTGAAAAGATTTCTCGTACAGATGGAGAAGGTGTCGCGAAATTCCGAGTAGACCCTCTTTGCGATGAGGTAGCGAGTTCAATCCCAATGTGGTGCGATCATGATTCAACTTATCGAATCCGAGTTCTAAAGTCTGGAACACAACGTCAGAGTCTCTCTGCACAGTTCGTGGTCTCCTTCGTAACAACAGAGATCGACACTTTCTAATCCAGACTCGCTAGCAGATCCAAGGGCCCCCGTTTCGCCTCTCTTTCCGGGGGTCCTTGGATTTTTAGCATTAACCGAGGTTCTAGGAAATTGTCATTTGGGCGACTACTCTTCACTCAATCTGATTGCTGAGGAGGTAACGAAGGTGACTACAACCTTTGAACCTCTGACTGACGAGGAATTGATGTCGCTTTACCAAGAAGGCAATGTAGATGCCCTTGGATACCTCTTGAAGAGATTGCGTCCAAAAATGGATCAAGTGGTCCGCTCTCAGATACTTGACCGTGAATTAGCAAACGATGCGCTGCAGGAAGCTTGCATAGTAATTTTTAAGAATGCTCATTCCTTTAGGGGCGATTCAAAGGTTTTTACCTGGATCTACCGATTATTGGTAAATGCGTGCATTGATTTGCTACGTAAAGAGAAAACCAGATCTTCTCGAAATGTAGATGATGAGGCTCTAATCTCGCTGGCAGATGAAAATGCGAACTTTGAGGAAAAGAAAAGTGCAGAGCTCACGATTAGATCAGCATTGAAGGAGCTTCCCGAAGAACAGCGGGCAGCCATTTCTATGGTCTGGATAGAAGGCTTCACCGTGGAGCAGGCGGCTGAAATACTTGGGGTTCCAATAGGTACCGTTAAGAGTAGATGCGATCGAGGCAAGAAGGCTCTTGCCGAGGCATTGAGTGATTCCGACCAAAGTATGGAACCGAATTCGAAAAGCAGACGTCTAAAGAGTGGAGGTAAAAAGTGAATCAATCATTTGATGACGAGCAAGTTGAAAAATTGCTCAAAGGTTTGCCAAAGGCACCTCCAATGTCCCCTCTTGAGATTAAACGATTTGAGAAGCAGATCGATGCTCTTGTTGCATCGGAAAAGGGAAGGTCTCAGCGGAAGAGCTGGATCCCGAATCTTTCCGTGGCGGCTTCTGCCGTTGCTCTCATTGCTGGCATCGCAATTTATTCAGGCGGATCAGAAAGCTTGCCTACTTCTCTTCCTGGAGTTGTAGCAAGTCAATCCCCTCAACCAGGAACAGATGCTCCTGAGTCAGAAGATTCAGAAGTTTCTCCTGGATCAACGACGGGAAATGAAGATGATGAAGAAAGAACTGTTTACGGGCAATCGGGAACCCCAACACCCGGTGTTAACAAAAAATCGGTTCCGGTCTTAACTTCAAATCTCGACTACTCATCAAATCTGGCTACGGCCAAGAAGAAGGTTTTAGCCGTCGCCATAAATGGAAATCTTGATTTGGTCTCAAGCGCCCGCGTTTCTTGCAGCATCAAACTTGGAATTGACGAGCAGTTATGGGCAATTGATTCGGGCACATACCAAGGCGAGAATATTGACGCTTACTATTTCGGAAATTCTGTCTCGAATCTGTCTATCAAGATCGTTGGGTTCGACTGTACTTTGATTACCGAGCTCTGATTTTATGAAGAGCGATCTGTCTTTTGGTCTTTCAAAAATAGAGCTTTAGTTCTGAACGAATTCCAAACATGAACTCATATTCTGCCAAGAAAGCCACACTTAGCCCCCACACTTGGGGAATCGAAACAGATACCAGTGCAAGACTGATTCACCAGAAGTGTACTTGTGGCTGGAAGGGGCGCGTTCGAGATTTTGACGGAGCTCTATCGCTTTATGACAATGCATTTAATTGGGCTAGCCACTTTGATTTTTCTAAGTGGAGCGATCGTTAAAGCGAATCAAGTTGAGCGCCCGGGAAGAGAAGTTTCATCTTTCCAAGTTGAAAGCGACGAGTAGATCCGTGCAGGCTTTCAAGGATTACTTACGGATTGATGGTTTTGAAGAACTTCCGCAGTGCTGAGTCCTTAGCCCCAGCTATCTGCAAATTCTCAAGATCTGCAAGAGTCCAGTCAGAACTTCCAAACCACCAGCAAAGTCTCGTCTCTCTAAAGGTTGGGATTTTCTGTCGTGACTTTGGATGATTAATTAAATTAGCATCGACTCCCAATAACTTGGCCTGCTCAAGAGCAGCAGAAGGAGTATTTGGGTTACACGCTACCGCCGTGCGAACTATTGGATCATCGGAGACTGCCAATTTCGCTAGAAGTGCTGCAGATGAATTCTTGTGCAATGCAACCGTAGCCTCAATGAAATCAGCAAGATCTTCAAGATACTCGGGGTAACTTCCCCCTACAAGTGCTTCCAGAATTTCGCTTGAAGATCCCGGATTTAGTGCAACACGATAGCGAATTTCCCATTTTTCATCTTTGGCAAGTTCCATGAGGAGCTTGGGTGGGCATTCCGGATTCATCGCGACAGAAGCGCGACCACAACGTGAGGCATTAAATTCCTCATTGTCGCTCTCGCGGGATGACTCGGTCATCGTGATCAAAGTAGGAAAATCTTTTTCATGAACAATAGTTTTTCCATCGATTGAAGCCACAAAGTCTTGAACAAAATCTGAATGTGAATTTTTGCGCTTGAGTATTGCGCTTATGAACTCTTTGGGAGCCTCATCCGTAAGGATTTCTTCGGCAAAGATTTCTACCGACTCGAAATCATCATCCGCCCAAAAGTCCAACAGCGCTTTGACTGTCTTCTCTATCGCCGACTTATTTCCCTCTAAAATTGAGTCGTATAACTCTTCAAGGTCTACATCAGTCATGAGCGAACCTTTCTATTACTTCCAAAATCTCCCAGGCAGACTCGAATTATCCTTCCCCTTCTACTGACTCCGCAAGCCAAAATAGGATTAAACTTTCAACTTATGGACGGTCTAGAGCAGCAAATTTTGGATCTCTTTGATCGTTTAGAAAATGACCTCAAAGAGACTGTCGTGATGGATGGTGAAAGTATTGAATACTTTGAAGATGCTGCCACGGATTACTTCGTAAATACTAATTTTGATTTAGCTGACCTCATCTCCGCGTATCTTCCAGAAGTCATAAAGTTAAAGAATGAATTAACGGTTCTGCCAGAGGTGGCTCTGTGTGCAGATATCTACGACTTGGCAAGAGTGCTTTCTAAGCACAAAGACAGATTCCCTCTTGCTTTTGAATTTGCGGAGGCGCGAACTCTAGACGACTTCAATTGGCAACCAATCTACGATGCGTTACGAGGCTACTTCGATGAGGATGTAATTGCCTTAATTTCATCGCAGTATGAATTTGATCTAGCTCGGTTGGCATTCATGAAGATTCTCGAGATTGCCGAGAACTTTTATAGCTACGGTGAGTTTGAGGATTTTCGTTTCAACGTAAATGCACTTAAGGAATGCTCTCTCGCGAAGGATGAAGATCTCGAGGCGCTTGATCGACTCCTTGAGATTCTGGAACCTCCCGAGCCTGATAGGTATACGTATCAGCCAACAGTGAAAGTGTATTCAGGTTCGACCGGCGGACTTGAACCGCGATTTATCGAGTGGTTGGAAAAACATCACAAGTCACAATCTCTATTTGATGATGAAGATTTTGATTTAGATGCAGCGTTTCCCGAAGAAGATCAAGACTGGGATAACATACTTAGAGCTTGGCTAGAAAGTGATACTCAGCCGCAAACGGCTTTTGAGAACTACTATTGGATTCCGATTGATGTTCGTGCGCCGATTGATTACGAATACGGTGAAGTTCCTATTTTCTTTGAGATTCATCAATTAAGCCAGATCATTCGAGACCCGAACAATTCTGGAATTTCGCACTTACCTGAATGCCTTGAGCACTACAAGATCATCATGTACCGAACCGGTGAACGTCACGAATACAACGCAGACATGGATCGATCTTTACTTGCTTTGCAGGTGCTTCTCTTCCACGAAAGCGCAAATGTTCCCATAGACAAAATTGAGGCTGAGGTTCACTGGATTCGACTCGAGGAAAAGGCATATCCGCTGCTGGGATTAACTAAGGATGAGCTTGAGGAGATTTCTCAAACATACCTCCGAGCGCAATAACTTTGTCACCCCTCTCCCCTAGTCTCGGGACATGAGCCAAACACCTGCCAATAAGTTCATCGCCGCCATCGTCATCGTTACTGCTCCATTTGCGATGGGTGCCTTCTTTCTAGCGTGGTCTCCTGCTGCGCAATATGCGAATTCGGATCCGAAGCACGATGGGTATGTGCCACCGCGAAGCATTGAGAAATTAGTGGAGCGTACGCAAGATTCGACGGTGACTGTCTTTTGCAAGAATGGCAAGAAAACTGGGTCTCTGGGAACTGCGTGGGCGATTGATTTGAAGAATGGTCAGGATGAGAAGTATCCGACTTCGCTGATTACCAATCATCATGTGATTGAGGATTGCATTCCGGCGGGTGGGAAGTTAACTGTGGCGGAGTTATACAAGAAGGAAGTTCCTGCAGAGATTGTTAAGTGGGATAAGAAGAATGATTTAGCTGTGTTGCCGACGGGGTTGAAGTTAAAGACGCTAGAGCTATCTGATTTTGATCCGTGGCCAGGGTATTGGGTGATGGCTTTGGGAAGTGCGGATGGGTATGAGGGGTCTGTGGCATTTGGGTCGGTGCTTAATTCAAATGAGTATGAGATTCTCATTACCGCCAATATCTCGGGTGGAAATAGTGGTGGGCCGCTTGTCGATAACGAGGGCAAGGTTGTAGGCACGACGAGCTGGAGCAGCACGAAGGAGCAGTACAACGGGGCGATGTCTCTGAATGCGATGTGTCGCAAGATCATTAAGTGCGATGGGAAGTATTACTGGGATTACGAGGAGTGATGATTCGTTACTTAGAGTTATCGTGCGCTGAATGCAGAAAGTATGTGAGGCGCTGCTTTCTTGTATAGCTCGCTTACCGGCATGCCTAGGGATGCTTGGATGTTGTCTTCAAATTTGCTTCCGATCATTTGATTCTCAATAATTTTCTTATAAGCATCAAACCCGTATTCAGCAATAAGCCACTCGTAGAGAAGTGAGCCGAGAGAGTATGAGGCCTCGTGTGCCTCAGAGAATTTGCGCTTGTCTTCAATCTTCTTCAAGGCACTTTCCACTGCCGCGGTCGAAGTCAGGGTTGCAAAGAGCTTTACATCCGTTTGCTGCTTCTTCTCTCTAATGAAATCAGCGTATAGGTCCAGATACTCCTTCTTTGTATTCGAAGCTAAGGCAAAAGAGATGGTGTTGGCTGATCCTTCTCTAAATGTGGTTGGGAAATGCAATGAGTAAAAATCTTGGCCATCCATCTTCTTATCGGCTCTCTTTTCATAGAGAGCATCGAATTTAGATCTGAAGAAGTAATCCTGAGCAACATGCCAATATTCGTGGGGCATTACCTGAATTGCGTACTTGCGGAGAGATTTGGCATTGGCCTCACTTGAAACCAGCACTCCTGCATGACCTTCGTAGACGCCTGGTGTGGTTTCCATATACCAAGCAGCAAGGCCCAAGTTGTGCTCTTGATACTTGCCTTGGCGCCAATCTTCAAACCATGGGGTGTGTTCATCGAGATAACGATTCAAAATCTTATGTGACCTTAGGAGTTTCTCATCCTTCTCGGTATACATGTAGATATGCATGACCTCTTTTTTGCTGAAAAAAGGGCCGAGGAGTTTGGATGCATACTCAACTTGGGATACGTAGAGCTTCTCAAGATCTTTAGGGAAGCTGCTGCTTGCATGATAAACCAGAGTTACGTTATCGAGATTTCCTGAATCTGTTCTAGAACGTATTTGTGAATATGCCTTTAGCTTGGTCTTTTCGTAATGAACTGTCCGATTGACCCAAGTAAGTTTCTTACCCTTTTGAACGCAGATGTAATTCAGCCCCGAATCAGCTTTCAATTGATTCAGTTGCTTGCACGTCGAGCCGGGCTTAATTGCAGCAGATGCTGTGGTTGAAACAAATGGAAGCGAGAGAGCGATGCTCGCTGAAATAGCTCCTGCGAGCGTTCTCTTCATATGCAAAAGGGTAGCAATGAGTCGGGTTGCGCTCATGGCACCCCTAAACTCGACACATGAACTTCCGCTCCGCATCATCTGTAATCGGTATCGCGCTGGTGCTGATCTATGTCGTGGGTTCGGGGCTATGGGTTAATACGGGAGATGGTTGGTATCGCAGCCTTAATAAGCCATCGTTGCAGCCGCCGGATTTCATCTTTGGGTTGATCTGGCCATATAACTTTATTGTTCTGGGAATTGCCGCTGTTGTTGTAAGTCAGCGTGCGAGTAAGCCGGTTGTGTTTACGTATCTGGCTTTCTTTGCGGTGTCGGTGGTGGCAGCGCTTGTGTGGGCGTATCAGTTTTATCGTCCGCATGATCTGGTTGCGGCATCGATTGCGTTGACTGGAACTGTGGTGCTGACGGTTCCGATGGTTGTTATTTTGTTTACC
>JACCEA012451148.1_pt1 | contig 17537 bp, 9 predicted proteins | sample 7449851 | NCBI WGS metagenome assembly JACCEA01 (sample SAMN15323453, study PRJNA562643) | freshwater metagenome | isolation source: river surface water | place: USA:Blue River Watershed | collected 2017-08-18
CAACCCCTCGATTTTCAGTCTTCAAATGTACCACCGGCGAAAACGGATTATCAAATCCAAATCCAATACCTCCTTGATCATTCTTGAATTGTCGTTTAAATCCAATGGTATGAAACAACCAATTCTGCGAATATCCTTGTAATGAAAAACTAGGAGCATTTACCCTTGAAAATGCCTCTAACATCCAGTTCTTACTTAATTTCACATTTCCTCTCAGACTTGCACTGTATGTAACACCACGAACAGATAACCCGGCAATTGCACCAGAGTCAATCAAAGTAGAAATCTGCACCAACCCAGCACCACCATTAAAAAATAGCGACCATCCCTTACCTCTGAAATTCACATTAAAATCAAACCCATTCTGCCTGTTTAATCCAAAATTACCATAGGTAGTAACATATATATCATTCGCATTTACAGTTCGGTATGTTTCAATGGCTTGGTCAACTCTTTTGTGGAAAATATTAAAACCATAGCCACCCACTTTTGTATAATTCCCAAAAGAAAATTCAAAATTATCTCCAAACTCAGGTGATAAATAAGGATTGCCTTGAGAAACATTCAAGGGATCGGAAGTATTCACGTAGGGATTTAGGTAAAATAACGACGGCCTCTGAATGCGTCGATTGTAATTGAATCGAGCAAATCCACCTTTCCCAATTGACCTTGAAATATTAAAAGAAGGCACCAAATTAGCATATGGATCTCCCCTGAACTCACTCTTCTGAGATTGAGTTAGAGCACCACCAAATTCTGTCATTTCGTATCTTAGACCTACTCTCACCGAATATTTCTTTGCAAAAGAATAATTTACTTGGCCATAGGCTGCATAAACATTCTGAAAGTACTGCAAGCCGTTGGTTCTATCTTTAGCTTCAATAAAATCACCTAAAGTATCGTTGTAGAAACTAAAAAAATAATCGGAATTAACGGTTCTCACAATGGCCTTTGCTCCAAACTCACCTTTAATTGCTTGTGTAAATGGTTCGGTATAATCTACTTGCAAAGAGGTCTCATTATTCAATGTAGAATTCAAACTTTGTTCTTGTTCATTGGTAACTATAATTCCATAAAAATCTCTTTTTGCTAAATAATCATCATTTCCGGTACCAATAGCCATCAACCCTGAAATTGAAAACTCACGGTCTTTTTTAACGAATTTCTTGCGATAATCAAACCCAAAATCATAACCCATACCAAAATTAAAACGATCTGCAGTTTGATATGAAGTTTTTTGCAATGCGCTTAAACCTTGAAGGTTGGTCCAGTCTTGTTTGTTGCTTCTCATTTGAGAATTGGTACCCACTGTTAAAACAAGCGATTGATTATCGTCAATTTGTCTATCTAAATTTAGGGTAATTCTTGGGCCGCCTCCCCAATTGTTTGCATAGCCATTTTGCTTCAAGACCCAATTTTCGCCCAAAGCATTAATATTGGTTCGAGTGGTTACTACATCTCCCCAACTCCTCCAAAAATGACCTCCTGCTGATGCAGAAAAATTATTTTTGCCTCTTACTGATGAGTATTGGCCACCAAAATGTGCACTTCTTGTACCAATTCCCAATCGCAAATTCCCTGTGTTCCCTACAATTTTCTTTTTCATGATGATATTAATGATACCACCAGAGCCATCTGCATCATATTTAGAAGAAGGATTGGTAATAACTTCAATCCGCTCAATGTCATCAGCTGAAAGTGCCCTTAAAGCATCTGCTGGACTACCCGATATCAATCCTGAAGGTCTCCCATTGACTAAAAATCTCACGTTCCTATTTCCTCTTAAGGATACATTGCCATCCATATCAACATCAACCATAGGCACTTTCGCCAATAAGTCACTGGCAGATTGCCCTTGACTGGTAATATCTTCGGAAGCATTATAAACTAGCTTATCTGCTTGATTTTCAATGATGCTTTTTTGAACTTTTATTTCAACACCTTCAATTTTTGCTGAATCTTTTTGAGCCAGAATTTGTCCTCCAAAAAACACTAACGCCCCTAATAACAATATACTTTTATTCATTCTTAATTCGATCTAATGGCTTCTACGGGACTTAATTTTGCGGCTGTTTGTGCCGGAAGAAATCCCGCCACTAACCCTACAACAATTGAAGTAATTACTCCGAGCAAAGCATCCTCCAAATTTAAAGATAGAACTACGTCAGCACCCATACCTGATTTGGCAAACGCATCTAAAATCTTAAGGAGTCCAGCAACTAATAACAACCCTATTGCTCCGCCAGCAATGCTCAGCCACACACTTTCCAATAAAAACTGCGCTCTAATAAATCCATTGGTTGCTCCAAGAGCTTTTTGTATTCCAATTTCACGGGTTCTTTCCTTAACCGAAACAAACATGATATTGGCAACCCCAAAACTTCCTACAATCATAGCGAAAGCGCCAATCACGAGCCCGATTTTTTGTATTTGTCCAAACAAACCAGAAATCGCATCAGTGATCATTGACATTTTATTGACGGCAAAATCATCTTCGGCGTGAGGAGGCAATTTACGAACTTGTCTCATGAGGCGATTTATCTCGAAGCGCAGTTCATCTAAATCAACATTATCTTGAGCTCGCACCAAAATTTGGGCGTCTTCACTGTTTCTATAGGATGCCAAATTGAGTCCAAGTTTTACAGGTGCAATTACAATATCATCGTTGCTTTGACCTACAATACTACTGCCTTGTTGCTCACAAACGCCTATAACCGTTACCATTTGATTACCTAAACGAATAACATTGCCGATGGCTCTTCCATTGGGAAATAAATTATGGGCAATGGTATAACCCAACAAACACACATTTCTGCCGGCATTGGATTCTTGCTCAGTGAAATAACGACCTTCTGCAACACTCACATCTTGAACTTTATCGAATGCATGAGAAACAAACTTTATGGATATATTGTTCAAGACCTGCTTGTTTGCAGCAACGTTCAAATTTGACTGAAACACATATGCCAGATTTGAAACCCGTTGCTTTGATAGTTTGCGCTCTAAAAATTCGGCTTCTTGTATGCTTGATACGGGCCTTTTTAAGAACTTCCACCACGGATAATCATTTCCCATATCATCCCAAGGCCATTTCTGAACAAACAACACTTGAGTGCCCATTTTTGAAAATCGATTATTCAAACTCAGTTCTAAAGAATGCACCAAGGCATATACCGAGACAATGCAAAAAATACCTATAGTTATACCCAAGACTGACAACAAACTCCGGAGTTTATTTCGCTTTACTGCGTCAGTTGACATTCTCACCGATTCTAAGAACAATCTCCATCCGGATTTCATAGTGCGAGTTTAGTTTGAATCATTCGATTTCTTTTCCTTTTTTCGTTGAAAGGTGTCAAACTCTCTTCGGTAAAGGACTCCTGTACCTAAAGTGTTGCCTGATACTCCGTTGGTTGTAGGTGAGTTATTTTGTTGCAAAAGCAAATTATTGGATCTAGAAAATGCTTTCAATCGCCAATTTTCATCACTGGTTTTATACTCCAAGTTAAAATTGATGGGTACCGCCACGCTATTAACCAATACGGCTACGGTTGGATCATAATTTAAATCTAAACGAAGTCGGTCTGATAAAAACCATTCGCTATTAACAAACAACTGCGTGTTACTGGTTCCGGTTGCATTTCGAACATCATCAATATTTACTTGAATTCGGGTGGGAATTCCGTATTTAGAAAATAAGTCATTTACTACGCTACTTGCTATTGTTGAAATGCTATTTCCCGCAAAACCAGTACCACTAAATGCATTGGTGTTTGGTGCCGAAGCAGAAGAAAACGATGGAGGCAAAAAATTCCCAAACAATAACAGTGCGATAGATTGTCTCATAGTTTCATCTTTGTCAGCTTTTATTCTTTGAATCACAGAGTTTACCTCATTTGCAGAAGTACCACCCGAAGAAATCAAATCTGGAGCATCCAAATCAAAAGAAATCTGCGGACTAAATAAATTCCCTTTCATGTATAAAGTACTAACAAATCGAGAAGCCGGATACGAATTGCCTGATCCTGCATTACTTATCATCAATGTTGAAGGTGAAAGTCTTTTTTCGAAATTTCCTGCTAGATCAACTCTTGCATTGAAAGGATCTCCATCCCAAGCAATGATACCTCCCTTTTGTAGGTTAATTTTTTTCAAGAGATTCACCCCAGGCAAGGAAAATGCGTATTCACCTTTACTGATGGTGTAGCTACCATATAGGTATAATTCTTCGTCTCTGTCATAAATCAACCGTAAATTCCCACTTCCATTCCCTTTAATTACATCGCCCAATCGTTTATCAATGACAAATCTTGCCTCGGCATCATCGGTTGCCTGAATGTTCAAGGTAATTTTACCTATGGCATCGCTTTCTGCTAAAACAGGAATAGTCATTGTGGTTTTACTTCCTTGTGTTTTGGTAACAAATTTTATTGAATTTGAAACAATGTTTTCTGAAACTTCTGGATATTGAATGGAAACTGAAGTTTGAGATCTAGTTTTGAGGTTAATATCCATGTCAATCTCCGAAAACAACCCATAAATCCGGCAGTTACCATCAGCCCAAGCATTTCCATAAAATAGATCATTCATCTTTTCAGTCGTTTTCAATACCCGCATATTTCGAATACTATCTACTTTTAGGTCTAAAGCAAAGTTTTTATAATTCTCATGGGTAAGGGCAAGAGTTAACCAGCCAAAATTCACTTTTGATTCATCAAGAAACTTCATAGGTCGCATCGTGAATAACCCTTGGTCGGTCAATTTGAAATTCCCGCCCAAATAATAATCTGTTCCAAGATAATCAACCCCCAACTTAACGGTATTCGTTGTCAACAAACCCATTATTTTGGGTCGATTACTTTTTCCTGAAATACGCACATTTCCGCCAAATTTTCCTTCTTTAACCGTAATGACTCCATCTAAAAATGGCTTTAAAATTTGCAAACTAGAATTTTGTGGAATGGTGCCTAAAATATCCAAATCAGCCGATTCATTTTCTTTAAGACTTACTGTTCCGTAGAATCGAGTTTTCACCAATGGACCTGTTCTCATTGACGCATCAACCTTAAGTCTTCCTTTAACTTCTGATTCCTCTATAGCAATAGAGGCACTTCCGTATTCAAAATTTTGATATTTTATCTTGTTGACATCTAAATTCCCCAAAAACTGCAAATCGCCGAAAACCCCACTCAAAGCAACAGCACCGTTTGACCTAAAATTCAAGCTGTCAAACGTCCCCGAAGGAAAAAACGGAGTCAATACCCGGGGAGTTATATTCCCAAATTCAACTTTCAATGTATCTGAATGCGATTTGCTTGCAACTCCATCCACTTGGAAAAAGTGAGTAGCATCAGCAATGTAAAAATCATTTACTTCAATATTGTTTTTATTGAAGTTGATTCGTGCCTTATCATCTAAAGTCCAAAATTGCTTTTGGATTCTGAGATAGGTTTCTTGAAAATACAAATTCGCAAAATCTTCATGTATGGCTCCCGTACCCGCTACACCCAATGAGTATCTGTCAGCTTTTTCGTGCAACAGTGTTTTTACTTGGTATCCACCCTTCATTATATCGAAGGCAAATCCCAAGGTATCATAAACCGTATTATCAACCAACATGTAGTTTGTTGATACCCTCAATTTTGTCATACCATGTGTGGTAGGTTTTAGAAGGCTCAATCTAACCCGTTCACTGTAGAGTTTTCCGTACTCCAAACTAAAAGGCCCAATTTTGAGATCACAAATATTGTTTTGCGCGAAATAATGGCCTTTGATGTTCAAAGGTCCCAATTTTAAACCCTTTACCAAAAAGGCATCAATCCAAGCCGTTTGGGGTAAAAACAAATTGAAATAAATTGAATCATTCAAAGCAAACCCAATGTCTTTGAATCGCTCTGGCACCAAATTATTGCTCAAGTGATCAATCCAATCAGGAGTGTGAGTGAATTTCAATGGGCCAGAAATACTTCCTTCAGCCCAATCGCCCTTAAATCCCAAATAATCAATAGTTGGGCGTTGAATGAGTTGATTTCTAAGTATGTATTCATCATTGCCCTTGTGAAATCTTGCATCTTGAATGGTCACTAAACCCGTTAAATCATCCCAAGAAGAACCATTAACAGCGATATTGAATTTTCCAGCTACGTCTAAATTTCCAGTATCAAATCCAAGAGCCTTAAAATCTAATGTGCTCAAATTTAATTGTGCGTTTAAACTCTTTTTTTGACCAAAAATATTGCCCCCAATTAAGCTGAGTTCCAATTTAGTTTTGACGTCTGATGATTTAACATTCAATTCAAGATCCCCTTTTTGCAAGGTACCAGTCAGGGCAGAATTCTGTAATATTTGCCCATTATAACTAACGTCTAGAATATCCAAATCAAAATCACCTGTTGCATTCTCATCAAATCCGTCACCAAAAACAGAAACCCTTGAATTCAACGCTCCAAAATCTTTGAGCGATGTCGCAAATCCATTCAATTGGAGTTCTTTGGTTTCGCCAAGAAGTCTAAAGGGCATAGACTCATCCTGCGAAAAATCAAGGGCGAATTCTCCGTCATATCCTCCAATATCTGTTTGAGCAGTCCCGATAAAAACAAAGGAATCCATTGGAATCTTAAGCTGTGCATTCCAATAAGTAGTTCCAAATCGAGCCAAGTATCCACCCCATGTCTCACCAGCAAACATTTCCATTGCATCGGTCATTTCAATTACGCAATCGTTCATTTTGACAGTATTTACCAATTTAGAAACATTGGGTAGTCCGGTCAACCGATAATTCAAATTCAACTCCGTTCCAGCTGATGTCAAAGCCGTAAAATCTTTGCTTCTCAAATCGGAAAGCGGCCCCTTCAGTGTAAAATCACACAACAATGATGTACTGTGTGATTTCAACCAAGGTGCAAATGGACCAATATCGCTCAATCTGATGGGCGACGATGCCACCGTCAACTGAAAAATCACTTTCCGGTAGAAGTCTTTCATGGCATCTTTAGCTGACCAATCCATGCTGAATAGTCCTTCAATGTGCGTATCGAATGAGAACAATCTAAGCGCATTTAACTCCAGTCGCTTGTTATAAAAAACCCCTTGAGTAGCTAGTTCATCAATAACAAAACCGCTTCGTTCAGCGCCATTCAACGACTTTATATCAAAAGTTAGCTTGCCATTTTTAAAAACTTCCAAAAGTGCAATTTCTCCTGTGAGTTTATTCACTCTGATATAACTTGGATTAAACTCTCCTTTTGTGTTTAATTTTTCGGGATGACTGCCTGAGAAATAAACATAATCGGTAGCAATTAACTTAATTTGATCAACCTGAATGCCCCAAGGTTTTGAAGAAGCCGTATCAGAACCCAACCGATCTAAGATCATTTCATAATTAAAACGAGATTCGTTAGGATATAGCCCCATTTTAAAATATCCATGATTTAAGATTACATGAGACACGCGCGCAGTATTCTTGGGGAAGTTTACTTCGTTTATTCTAAAATCAAGGCTTTTCAGCTTTAACAATGTGTCTTTATGCAGATCAAAAATCACCAAATCCTCTACATGGAAATTGCGTAAAAAATCAACTTCCACCGAACCAATGTGGATATCTGCACCCGTCAACTCTGTGAATTTATGAGTCAAATAACGGGCAATCTGGGTTTGAACTTTTCTATTACGAGTCAAAACGGCAACCACACTGGAAAGAAATACCAATGCCAGTAGAGTTCTAAGCAAGAACTTCCTTAATTTTGACTGCCGTTTTTTCAAATCCCTCAAAGATATTTTTTTATACTACACGCGAATCCACCTATGAGCCACAACTCCACTATATTGGGCATTGAAAGCAGTTGCGACGATACCGCAGCAGCTGTGATTCATAACGGTGTCATACTGTCAAATCTTATGGCCACTCAAGACGTTCATCGAAAATACGGTGGCGTAGTGCCTGAATTGGCTTCTCGTGCGCATCAAAGTAACATCATTCCAGTAATTGATGAAGCACTGAAAATTGCCAATATGTCCCTCCAAAACATTGACGCAATTGCCGTGACACAAGGGCCTGGACTGATGGGTTCCTTGATTGTTGGTCTGAATACAGCCAAAGGACTTTCTATTGCCCTTAACAAACCCCTCATTGGCGTAAATCATCTTCAAGCACATGTCGCAGCCCTTTTCATTGATCATCAAATTGAATTTCCTATGCTCTGTTTGTTGGTCTCCGGAGGACATACACAATTGATTATGGTTGAATCTTTCCATCAAATGAACATAGTGGGTAACACCATTGATGATGCAGTTGGAGAAGCCTTCGACAAGGGTGCAAAACTGATGAACTTAGGTTATCCTGGCGGACCCATCATCTCAAAATTAGCCGAAAACGGAAACCCAAACACCTATTCATTTCCAGATAGCCAAACCCAGAATTTAGATTTTAGTTTCTCGGGAATTAAAACTTCACTTTTGTATTTTCTTCGGAAACAAATTGAAAATAATACTCTGTTCTTAGAACAAGAAATTTCATCTGTTTGTGCATCATATCAAAAATGTTTGATTGATATGCTCTGTAAACGATTGACCAAAGGAATCAAACAATTTAATCCCAAGTCCATTGGGCTGGTTGGTGGGGTGTCAGCAAACCAACCTTTGCGAGCAGAATTTGCAAAAATTGCTTTAAAATATAATATCCCATCGTACATCCCAAAATTTGAATATTGCACAGATAATGCGGCAATGATTGCCATTGCTGGTAGCTTCTTGCATCAGTCAGGCAGCCACCTAAAAATATCAGACTTACCATACACTCGGAGTTGAACCGTATATTTGAACCATGCTGATTCCTGAACTGCCACAAATCAAAATAGGCAACGAGCTTCATATTGCTCGCGCTTTATCTTGGGTAGAAAACCAGCACCCCAACGCTTTGAGTCTTCTTAAACAAATGAACGGAAACACACCCGTCATTGGTATTACCGGCCCTCCAGGTGCAGGTAAATCCACATTGGTTAATGCGTTGGTAAATTACTGGGCAGAAAAGAATCACAAAATTGCCATTCTAGCTGTAGATCCAAGCAGTGCTTTCAACTTCGGTTCACTCCTTGGTGACAGATTGAGAATGCAATCGCTCTTTTTAAATCCCAATGTATACATTCGAAGTGTTTCATCTAGAGGATCACTTGGCGGACTATCTGCTAGCATTATTGAAATGGTAGAAGTTCTGAAGTATGCCCCCTTTGATCGCATCATCATCGAAACCGTAGGGGTTGGTCAAAGTGAAATAGAAATTGCTGGATTGGCCGATACCACTATTGTAGTTTCAGTGCCGGAAAGTGGCGATGAAATTCAAACACTCAAAAGCGGGATCATGGAAATAGCCGATATTTTTGTGGTAAATAAATCTGATAGAGACGGTGCAGCCGCATTTGCCTCATACCTAAAGAAATTGGCACATATTCGTGCCAATGAATTGTGGGAATGTCCAGTTGTTTTAACTCAAGCAATGCAAAATGAAGGAGTCTCTAGCCTAGCAGAGGCCATTTCCAAACACGAGACTGTCAACCAACAGAACTCACGTAAAAAGCACTTGTTTGCAGAAAAAGCATATAAAATCATTCAGCGAAATAGAATGATTGATGTATCCATTCAATTGCTTCAAAGCGAGATTGAGATGGAACTAAAAAAGGGTAATTTTAATTTATTTCAATACTTGGAATCTCGTACTGCTTGAAAGAGTATTGAGCAAATAAATACCTGAATTCAAACCAACAACATTTACGCTGCCCTCTCCAACAGTTCCCACTAGTACCACTCTACCTGTCATATCCAAGATTTGATATTCTTGACCCAACTCTCTCTGCAACCATTCAACAGACAATGCAGATTTTACAGGATTAGGATATACTTTCAAACCATTTTTATTTAGACCCTTATCAACAGACATAGAACCATCAATAACCATCACTTGACAGTTTTCAGATGCCCCTACCCATTTTGAGTCAAAATTCATGTATGCAATATTATCTACTTGAGTTTTTACACCCATCTGTTCGTAAAAATCTAATTGATATTGAACCCACCCAGTAGATTGCGTTGGACTGCTCTCATACGTTTTCAAGTCAGCAGGATCAAATGTCACAACTAAAATACGCCCCTTTTGAATACTATAATGGGCTTTCACCGGATAGAATGATTTCAACAAAATTCTTTGTAAGGGTAGCTGTGTTGACAATGTATCAATCATTACAGCCTTCTTTACAAATGAACTTCCCGTGTTTCTAAAATTCACTGTGTATAGCCATGTTTTGGTTCTGTAATCAACTGTAGAACCAAAGTCAGCCACTTTTTCAACTGAATTCGCCCCATTACCTCGCTTACCAATACTCAATTTGGTGGTATCAAAATTGTCATTTTGATAGGCGTCGTTTTGAGCTGACAAGGAACCTGTTTTCACATACAAACCAAACCGGCTTTCAGCAGTGGCAGTATGCGGAATTTTATACTTTAATACAATTGAACGAGTTTCAAAGGGTTCTAAATTAGAAAGTGAGTACGTTGCTTCAATCCCATCATAGTTATCTGCTTCTGGGAATGATTCAAAATCGGCCAATGGCAAATCATGAGCCACGTGAATAGTGCTGTTAACCTTTTGTGCTCCGTGATTTTTTATAACCAACAATGCCCGAACAGTATCACCTGCTTTCAATTCTGCAGGATAAATTGGATTCAAAGCTACTTCCAAATCTTTTGTGGTTGGACTCATGTATTCTCCCAAACTCACAGAAGAATATTTACCATTTCTGACTTGTGTCGCATAGTTTCCGTTACAAATACTGTACATATGTCTTCGAGACATGTGCTCTACGGTATAATCACCTTCTGGTAATGACAATGTGAAGTGCCCATTTTTATCAGTTACTGTAAAAAACTGCTGCTTGTCAGACTTGCGAATAACTCTAATAATACTTTCAGGAATACCTATTTCATTAATGTCTTTGATGCAGTCACCATCAAGATCAAAGTATAAGTCGCCGTATAAATTACCCGTTGCGAATACAATGGTAGAAAAGTACCTAATATCTGTGTTTAACTCTTTGAAATCTCCCCAAACAAAAGCTTCACTCCCCCTTTGACCTAGGCTAAACTGCCCAGTTAACCTATTTCCGGTAAATGAAAGTTGAGTACCATCATATACCAACAAAGAGGAACCATTGCCGTCTTTCACAAAATCACCTGCCAAAACCAAATTATCACCAGCTCCTGCAATACTTTTAATGTTTGCAGTAGAAAACCCCGTAAAGTCTATTGCCGAAGACCAAGTTCCTTTAAAAATTCGAACCTCTCGTGTACCGTTGGAATGGGTACCAAGAACAGCCAAACTTCCATTGTATGTGGCCATATCTAGGATTTCACCTGTGAATGGACTTCCTATTCCACCCCAACCTCCATTGGCGGCTGTAAAATAAGCAATGTTTCCAGTTGAACCACCCGCAAATGTCGAAAAATTACCCGCCATATACAATCTATTTCCCAATGGCTGCAGCGTACGAATCAACCCATTTGCTCCTTGAACCATGTCGCTGGTACCCATGTAATCCCACTGACTACCATTAAATACAGCAATATTCTGAATACTCTTGCCCGCAACTGTAGATTCAAATTGTCCAGCAATCATCAATTTATCATCAAAAACAGACATAGATACAATACCGTTGTTTCGGGTATCTACCACGCCAATTTCAGGAACCCAGCTTTGTTTGGACTCGCTCCATTTATACAAATGCGATACAGGTACCTCTGCGTCTTTGGAAGCGTTAGCAATGTATGCACCTACGTAAATGGTATTCTTGTAAAGTACAATAGAGTGAAAGTTGTATACACCCTCTGTAACCTCTACTGGTTCAGGAGTTTCTAATCCCGGATATAACTGCCAAAAAACACCGTTCCAGCGAGCCAATGTATAATCATTCGGCTGTGCAGTTTCTACATCCTCATAGAGAGCAAAAAACTCTTTTTCAGTAGCGTATGAAGCAACTACCTTTCCAGGTAAACCCGTACCCAACGGCTGCAATACCTGTGCACTCACGAAATTCGCAAGTAAAACAGTGATCAAACCGAGGGTCAGTCTCTTCATTCCCTGCAAGTTAAGCGATATGTTTGAAAATGTAGTCACTGTTTTGCCTTAAAATAATTTCCAATAATAGTAAGCTGACAAACCAACAGACCAACCGCGATTTTGAACAGCCGCATCTTGTTTGAACAGCGGAGTAATGCTACCTTGAGTATTCAATCGAACACCAAACCATTTCTTTAATCCAAGTCTTCGCTCAACACCTGCTGCTACCCTAGCGGTAACAATACTATTTCTATAAACCTGTTGATCGGCGTTCATCAACTCAAGAGTGTGATAATTCAACGTTTTACCAATACTTCCAGATATCAAATTATACCTAGCCGAACCCTCTGCCGTGACAGACCATAATCTATTGAGTGGATAGTTGTATCCAATGTTTATGGGGATTGAAACCATATTGATGGTTTGCACACCGTCGTAATTAACTTGCTGTCCCAAACCTGCATATCCAAAGATCGGATAATTTCCAAAGGCATCAGCCTCTTGTCCTTGTCCAACACTGACCGGAACACTATCTCTAAAATTAAAATTCTGAGAAGTCTTGGTTTGAGCAAATCCCAATCCAATAGAAGCATGCCAACGGTCATTTAAATCGTATCGGAGTGCCGTATGAAATTGGGGCGCAGAAAGAGAAAATTCCCCTTCACGCATTCTGTTTAAATAATTCTTGTGTACGTATTTCTGTTGAGCAGATGATACCTGATAATTGAATTGCGTTTGGTTTTGATCATATCCAACTTCAAATGCCCAAGGTGAAACATTTTGCTTGCGCAAATACTTGGTAGGAGCTGTAAAATCAGTAAATTTCAATATCCATGAACCTAATTCAAACGAAGTCAATTGCTTGCTATTTAAATTCAAATCATTCGTCAATAACGACTTCTGAGCCAATGCCTCTTCCAAAACAACTCCTGAAGTTAATGCAATGGATGGTTGCTTAACTTCAGGAGTTTTTGAAATTTTTCCTTCTAAGGAGTTTGTGCGTGACAACTGCAAAACTTCTTGGCTATGACGATCTGTTCGAACAGTGTTGCTGCTCTCTGCTTGTGCTTTTTGAGTTTCCTGGGGACCTGTACTCGGTGTAATTACAAACTTTTGTTGAACCTCATTCATCTCGGTAGCAGGAATGCCAAAAAACAACATCCCCGATACCGCCATGAGAACAACTGTAGCCACCGATGACCAAACTATCGCTTTACGTCTAGAATCCTTGCGATCTAAATTCGACTCAACTACATCCCACGAAAACGCAGGTACGTCTGCAATAAAGTGATTAAACTTCTCTGCTAGTTGTTGATCGATATTTAAAACCTTGTTTTCCAGAATCTTGTACTTTTTATTTATTGGGACTTGTTGAAATTAATTCTCTTAACATTTTCCGAGATCTACTGAGAATACTTTTTGAATTGGTTTCAGTGATGTCTAACATTTGAGAAATTTCCCGGTGAGAATGACCATCAATTGCATACAAATTCAAAACTGTTCTATACAACTCTGGAAGTTCTTGCATTTTACTAAGTACTTCAGTAGGTGTAAGTTCTTTCATTTCTTCTGAAGGTGCTTCGTCTGCTACATCAATTTCATCTGTGCTAATCATATTAGGTGCGATTTTATTTTTTCGAAACCTACTGATTGCCAAGTTGATAAAGATTCGAGACATCCACCCTTCTAGTTGATCTGGGTTTTTTAGAGAGCTAATTTTTTCAAAGACCTTGATGAAACCTTCTTGTAAAACATCTTGAGCATCTGCTGCATTTTCCGAGTAACGAAGGCAATAACCATACATTTTAGGACTGAAACGCTCAAAAAGTTCTTTTTGCACTTTTCGATCATTCTTGATACAGCCCTTTATGATTTGCTCATGTGTTAACAAGTAGTTTCAGATTTATGACGCACAATAGGAAAAAGGTTGCAGAAATTTTGTAAAATTTGTTGCAATGAGCAATAACACTTTATCTATTTCATTGAAATTCTGCATCTTGACTATTTTAGGATGCTTTTATTTCTATCCTAAATCTCATGCCCAATATTACAATAACAACCGTTATGCAGCTACCAAGGAAATCAGACTGTATTGTTTAAAATACAACTCTTCTCTTCAGAAAGCCATTGAATTGGTAAAGCGACCAGAGTTTAAGCTCCTTAAACAAAATACCACGCTGTATGAAGCTTCATTTGAACTTGAAATTCCTTTAAACCAACTACTGAGCATTGATAGTATTTTGATTCCGCTAGGCGTGGTATCTTCCTCAAATGTGGAATCCCAAAACCTTGAAATGGAAATTGAAAAAGTAGAGAGAATCATTGAACTAAAGAAAAAAGAGCTTTTTAAAGCACAATCTCAAATAAATGATGAAAGAATTGCCTTCGACTTAACTCAAAAGGATAGCACTATTGGCGTGAAGGTTTTAGAAGAATCGCTCAGGAACATCCAACGAAACATCAATCAATTGAAAGACAATATCTCAACTTTTGAAAATTACATAGATGAACAAACAATTCTGTTAAACTCATTAAAAAAAGGCCAGAACATGGCAAAATTGTCACTTACACTGTATGATGAAATAACTATGCCTGACGGGCGTAGACAAAAAATTTCATGGGTCAATATGCCTGGAGTATCATATTCATATCTTACCGTTGAAAATCCAAAATACGGCACATCACACGGCGCCTATGCCGGGATGAACCTAAAATACATGTTCACCCGCGGAAAAAGTTACGTTGAACTTGGCGTATTAAAACCTGTTAACCCTTATTCATCCTCCGAAATCAACCAAGACCCTAGACTATCTTCCGTTAAAAATGAATTCTTCAACGTTCAATTCGGACAAGACTTTTACACCAAACATTTCGGCCGTGGTAGACGTAAATCTTTGAATCTTTATTCAGGATATACCGTTGGACTTTCAATTCCCAATCAATACGATGATGCTAAATTAAAATCCATGCCCATCAGCAGTTTAAGCATAGGAGTTGAATTGTTCAAATCCAAACACGTTTTACTTGACACTAGAGCAGCATACTACCTTCCTTTAAGTATTGAAAATCGAAACACAAGAGGAATATTGTATAACACATCGTTAAATTTCGTATTTTAATCGCAATTTATATTCGTTTAAAATCTTCCAAACATGCAATTCAACCGCAGAAACCTTAGTGATCAGCAACTGATAGACCTATATAAATCTCTATTGACGCCCCGCATCATTGAAGAACGAATGCTCATTCTTCTCAGGCAAGGTAAAATAGGCAAATGGTTTTCAGGCATCGGTCAAGAAGCCATTTCTGTAGGAACCACCATGGCATTGAACTCAGATGAATACATCCTACCCTTGCACAGAAATTTGGGCGTTTTTACTTCTCGAAACATCCCTGATGAACGTCTCTTTGCTCAATGGCAAGGGAAAGCATCTGGATTTACCCAAGGCAGAGATAGGAGTTTTCACTTCGGAACCAATGAGTTCCACATTGTTGGAATGATCAGTCATTTAGGTGCCATGCTGGGAGTGGCTAACGGTATTGCCTTAGCAGATCAACTCAATAAAAAAAATTCTGTTACTGTTGTATTCAGCGGAGATGGTGGGGCAAGTGAAGGTGATTTCCACGAAGCACTAAACGTAGCTGCGGTGTGGGACCTACCCGTCATTTTCCTCATCGAAAACAACGGATACGGATTATCTACCCCAAGCAATGAACAATTTCGATGCAAGCAATTCATTGACAAAGGCATTGGCTATGGAATGGAAGCTGTAAAAGTAGACGGAAACAATATTTTAGAAGTCTATAACACCGTCAAAAATCTCGCAGAAAGTATCAGAATAAGGCCTCGCCCTGTCATTCTCGAGGCCATGACCTTCCGCATGCGCGGACACGAAGAAGCCTCTGGCATCAAATATGTACCAAAAGAACTCATTGAGATGTGGGCAGAAAAAGACCCCATCAAGAATTATGAAGATTTTCTTTTTGGCGAAGGACTTTTAGATCACGAAGGAATTGAAAAAATCAGAAAAGAACGACTCGACATCCTAAACTTAGCCATTGAAAAAGTATTCAACGAACCTGAAATCATTCCAGATTTAGACCGAGAGCTCACTGATTTATACGCACCGTTTGCATCAGAATCAGAATCAACATCCCCCGAAGGGGTATTACCCGAAGGGTCATCCCCAGAAAAAACAACACTGAGACTCATTGATGCTGTAAAAAACGCCCTTGACCAGGCACTGGAAAAACACCCAGATTTGGTGATTATGGGCCAAGATATCGCTGAATACGGCGGGGCATTTAAAGCCACAGAAGGGCTGAGTGAAAAATACGGAAGACACCGTGTGCGGAATACTCCCATCACCGAAAGCAGCATTTTAGGCGCCGCCTATGGACTTTCAATCAAAGGAACAAAATCTGTGGTTGAGATGCAATTTGCCGACTTCGTGACTTGCGGTTTCAATCAGATTGTCAACAATATGGCTAAAAGTCATTACCGTTGGAAGCAACCCGCATCGGTCGTGGTTCGAATGCCCACAGGCGCTGGCGTTCAGGCCGGTCCGTTTCACAGCCAAAGCACAGAAGCTTGGTTTTACCACGTGCCGGGACTTAAAATTTACTACCCGTCAAATCCTTTTGATGCAAAAGGGCTTTTATTGAGAGCCATCGAAGACCCAAATCCGGTGCTCTTCTTTGAACATAAATTCCTATACAGAAATACTGAATCAGAAGTCCCATCAGCCTACTACACCCTTCCCGAGAGCAAGGCCTCGGTTCACGACTTCGGCAGTGATTGTTGCATCATCACTTACGGCTGGGGAGTTCACCAAAGCCTAGACCTTATCAAGAGGAAAAATCTCAGCGTCACCGTTATTGACTTGCGAACGCTCCTTCCTTGGGACAAAGACACGGTTATTCAACAAGTCAAGCGCTGCAATAAGGCCTTGGTTCTCACAGAAGACACTCTCACCGGAAGCATAGCTTCGGACATTTCGGCATACATAACTGAAAACGCTTTCCAACATCTAGACGCCCCTGTAAAGCGCCTCGGAAGCCTAGACACTCCTATCCCTTTAGCCAAATCACTAGAAGACCAGTTCCTTCCCTGGAATAGACTAGAATCTAGCTTACTTGAGTTGTTGAATTATTAGGCTGTGGTCTTTAGTCCGTGGTCAGTGGTCGATAGTCCGTGGTCCATGGTCTGTGGTCCATGGTCGATAGTCCGTAGTCCATGGTCTGTGGCCACCCGAAACACGGCACCCGGCACCCGGCACCTGGTACCTGGTACCTGGTACCAGGTACTAAACATTAAACCTAAAATGCATGCAGTCGCCGTCGTTGACTACGTATTCTTTTCCTTCTACACGGAGTTTTCCTGAGTCACGAGCAGCTGATTCTGTTTTGTAATGAATATAATCGTCGTAGGCAA
>JACCEA010734581.1_pt1 | contig 17532 bp, 4 predicted proteins | sample 7449851 | NCBI WGS metagenome assembly JACCEA01 (sample SAMN15323453, study PRJNA562643) | freshwater metagenome | isolation source: river surface water | place: USA:Blue River Watershed | collected 2017-08-18
ACGATTATTATCTCTTCCACCACCATCACGTTCACCTCTATTATCGCGATCTCTATTATCTCTTCCACCACCATCGCGTTCACCTCTATTGTCGCGATCTCTATTATCTCTTCCACCAAAGCCACCTCTTGAATCTCTATCGCCCCCTCTTCCAAAATCTCGATCATTTCCCCCCGTCTTTCTCCATCCACCATCGTTTTCCTGTTTACCATTACCAAATCCACTATTTGCACGAGGTTCAACACGACGCCATGATTCTCCACCTTCGTTTCTGTTCGACGAAGGAGCAGGTTCTGAAGATCTGGCTGATGGAGGAACATACTTATTAGATGGCGCGGCGGCGGTTGGTTGTTCCTTTGCAGCAGCGGCGGCAGCTTCCCTCTTACGAGCCTCCGCTTCTTCTACCTGTTTCGCCATGGCAGCGAGACGGGCTTCTCTCTCGCGTTCCTCAGCTTCCTCACGCTCACGAGCTCTACGAGAGGCTTCGTGTTGTTCACGTTCAATTCTCTCACGCTCCTCAGCAGCTTCACGCTCAATCTCTCTTTGTCTTTCTTCCTCGAGCTTATCCTGAACGGCTTGGTACTTGTCGCGAGCGTCTGCGAGTCGCTTTTCACGTTGATCGATGATCGCTTTCCTTCTAGCATTCAACAACATTTTCTCGTAGTCTTGCCTCTGCTTCTGGAGAATGACGTTATTTTCGAAAGACTCTCTGAAAGCCTGCATTTTGGCAAGTCTTGCCTTCTCCACTAAGCTAGCTACATGTTTCTCTTTGAAAGAAGCTGCGAAATCCTCAGATTTCTTAGCTAAGTATTCATTATCAACAGAAGCAAAGTTATCGGACTTTCCACGAACCGCGGCTGCTTCTTCGATACGAATCGCACGGGTGATGTGATCCAACTTCTTAAGTGCATCTTGCATTCGTCGATTTTCCTCATCCTTTTGCTTCTGAAGCTCTTCCTTCGCATCGGTGATTAATTGGAATCTTTGAGCAGATGTCAAAGCAGTCAGCTCAGCCTCAGTTTTGGTAATCTTGTATTTTTGAGTAAGCTCCTGTTGCACTCTAAGGACCTCGAGTTGATCCAACTTTGCACGCTCCTCCACCTTCTCTCTCTCTTTCTGTTCGTTGGCCAAACGTGCAATCTCATCAGCCTTCCGTTTCTCATCATCCATACGAACAAGATCCAAGATCTTTTTGGTGTTATCTGCTTGAACTTTTTCCAAATCTTCTTTTCTGTTCTCAATAATCATTTTTCGATCAGCATAGTTGTCAAACTCGTTGTCCAAATTCTCCGCCACCTTTTGCAAGAATGCCTTGCGAGCCGCAACCTTATCAGACTCCAACTTTGCAGTCACTTTCGAGGCAGTTATAGACCGTGCAACTTTGTTCAAGACAGATCCCAATTGAGCCGCTTGAGTTTCTACAGCAGCAGTGGCGCTGCTAGTGTTACTGAAGGTAATAGTGCCATTCGCGTGACTGATTTTGAGTTGCAACTGTTTGTGGGCAATAGCATCCAAGATGATTTTTTCAAACTGAACAGTAGACAATTGCTTCAATCCCGACAATAACTTGTAGACGAAATCGATGCGAACAGTGCTGTACACACGAGAGAGTTGTTGTAGGACCTTCACAACAATAATCTTCTCCAGTTGTGTGGTGTAAACACTGAGAGCCGAGTCGTTGTTAACCGCTTCAACAGCCTTGGTGATGTTAGAAACCATCGACAATGGCTTGAAATTAACCTCCATATTATCATATAAAGATCTTAACTCCGTGGAAACATAATCCAACACTCCGCGATTAACAATTTCGTGCAACAAGTTTTGGCGAGAAGGATTAGCTTGAAAGTCCAACAGCTTCGCCAAAGACGAAGATCTATCAACCGGCACATCCTCTTCCTCGATGCTAACTGCTGCGTAGATATCTTTAATTGATGGAACAGCCAAGGCGGCAACCAAGGCATTTCCAGCCAATTGGCTACGCTCTTCAGACTTCAAAGACTTGAATTCAACTGAAGCCAAATACAACTGCAACACTGCATAAGCATGAAACAGCTTATTATCCGCAACCCAGAAGATATGAGAAAGCTTTTCATAATAGGTTACTAATAATTTGGTTCTTGGTGCTTTCTTGTTGATAAGCATAATAGTGTTGATATCTTCCACAGTACGGAATGCTTCGTTCCAAAGCTGCATGGAAGTAGCAACCTCCAATTGAGCAAATCTTGTTTGCAAATGGGCTTCTACAGCGTCAGGGGTCCATTCAAATTGAGTTCTAGAACCTTTGCCACCCACTGGAGCCTTCTGAAGATGTTGCAATTGAGTTCTCAACATCTCACAAAGTCTCTTGAATTCCATAGTACGATTATAGTCCACACAAAATTTGAATGCTTTCTCACAAGCTTTATGGTAGACCCTCTCTAGTTTTGGCAAACGATACAATAAGTCGAGCGTGGAACGAAAATTTTCCCAAAGGAATCTCAACCATGGAACAACCAGTTCACGATCAGTTCTCTCCTTGGCGCCCTCCTCAGTCATAGATGACAGCATGATACTCTCTGGACTTTCGGCTTGTTCTAAATCACCAACACGGGCGGCATCGGCCAACGCAACACGGTCAGCCTTTTGGCGAGCTCTCATGGCTCTATCTTCGGATAATTCCAATAAATATAAGACTACGTTTTCCAAAGTAACTGGATCAGCAAGGCACAAATTTCTGTACTGATGTAAACCATCTTTGGCGTACATGTGATCCTTCAAGTCAACATCGAGTTCAAGATGACGTCTCATTACTTGTTCATAAGTCTTGTTCCATATACCCTTCTTCTTCACACTGATGACAGCATGAAGCATGTCTCGCGCCATCCGCTTCTCCTTCTCACCATTGGTTCCAACTGCACTATTGATCAAATCATTCGCACGCTTGAGCGCATGCTCAGGTTTTAATGCCATAAACGCTCGGTTCATTTTTTACAAAAATAAATTATGGAACAAAATGATCAAAAATTAAATATTGTTTACAGATCCATGAAATTCCGAGAGGGTTGAGAGCCACACAAAGTACTTGTCAAAACACTCGAGATTTTCTAAAATCGTTAAAATGAAGATTTTACTAAACATTTCAAATTTCTTTACACATTACTTGGCAAAACTTGTAAAATTGCATTTATGTGTGGAAAATTCAAAAAGCAGCCCACGACAGCGGCACCCTGCTGCTGCCTGCTGCATGGGATATGGGATATACTTCTACTACACAGCCCAGCAGCGGCGGCGGCAGCGCAGCAGGCGCGGCAGCAGCAGCAGCAGCGCCCACGTCGCTTTGCAGCATTATTGAAGCGGCTATGGGGTAGAATATATTGTTATTACTGTTGTATCATCTTACAATACCATGATGGAGGATCAATCTTCCGCTTATGGTCCTGAAGACAATGATGGAGTAGATCCAACGTTGTGGATGGCTTTTACTGATTATTTAATCAATGTTGGGTCACCTTTGCTCGGTGCACCACCTCAACACTGGTCTGGACATTCCCCGTCACGGCACAATCTTGGGAGTTCCATTGTTTCTGGATTTAAACAAGCGCTGGATAAATCAGAAGGCATCAAAGTAGTTCAAAGATTTTTGATTAGTGGAGAATGTTCAGTACTCTTAGTTGAGTTGCTTCAAGATCAATCCGGTGCGCTATTGCCTTGTCATTGAAAGTATTAATTAATTCTTGCAAACAGTTATTCTCTCTTCAGAAATAAAATCTTTGCCGTCTGATGAGGTGAAGTGTAGCTTTGTTCTTATCAAGACTAGAGATTTTCCTATCGATGTGGCCCGTCCAATTGCACCTCAAGTTCAGCCCCTTAGCTTGTTATCCGATGGTCAAAACGAAGATTGTGGTCAAGAGGCGAGGCAAAATGTGTATTTGCATAACATGCACCAAGTAACAAAGTACCTGCTTGCTCCGCTGGCACGTTGCATTAAACAGCCGTCACAAGACGAGGTCAGGTTATGATAATGCACATAAATACTCATCATTGTTCTAACTATTGTGTATGAAGAATTTAGAGAACGTTGATGAATCCGATCAAATCTTAATGTTGCAAAAGCGAATTCGAGAATTGGACTTTGCACTTGAGCAATGCCAGCGCGGCTCCGCCATTCCTAGTATTATTTTGCCTGTCCCGGTGGTATTGCAAGAAGCTTCCAAGAAAACCAACGTCACAGTTTTACGGACTCACCTCGATCGATACAATGCAACTCAAGTCGATCTTCTATTCCAAGAAATTGGTGTAACTGCGGTGATGGGAGATTCTGAAGAATCTCGCGATGAATTTGCAAATGAAGTGAATAAGACTGCAAAGTTGTGGCCTGCGGAGTTGTTCCGCCAAACTCGTCTAATTGATACTCCTTTTGCCGGAACAGTGGAAAAAGAAATAAATTTCTGGAAAGACTTGGACAAAAAATTGGGTGAAACGAAAGAACAGCTGGAAAGCCCCTCTACATTATTGACGAAACTTGTTCTGAAGAGAACTAACCGTGTTTCGGAGCAGCTTATTTCAGAAGCAGAATCGAACCTTGACAAAGCGATTAAGACTGTTGGAGTTGCTTTGGGTTTTCTGCGTGACTACCCTATTGTTGAGTTGCAATCTGCCACTTCCCTGCAGCCGAAACTTGCACGCGCGATTACAAATTGCTTGTCTCACTTTGGGAAATTAAAACATTCTACTTACGATTTCGGACGTGCAATTCGACTTTTAGAAGTGCTTGGTTCAAATGTAATTCAACGAATTATCTCGATCTTGCGCGAAAAAAATGTGATGCAATGCTCCATTGAAGATTTGAGAATTTGGAAGCTGCAGTTTGATGAAGTGCTGTTAAGTTGGAAAACGAACTTCAATTCTCAAATTAGTACCATGAAAGATATTGCAAAGAGAAGAAATGAAACATTTGCTAAACCAAAATTCGATTTCGAAATTTTGCAAGTTCGCATGAATAGCATTGTTGAATTTCGTGAACAACATGAAAAGATTTTATCTATACTCTCCACTGTACTGGTTGGTTCCGATGGGGATTTCTTGGCTGAGTTGAGTGAAGCCTACCAAGTCCTAGTTCGCACAAATACTGACATCTACGATTTGTCTTCCAACAATGGAAATATGATGTGGTCCAATAGCATTCTACATTATGAAAAGCGCTTGGAAAAAATTGAAGACCGAATTACGCGTATCTTGGATGAACGTTTGCATGCAGCGAAGTCGGCAGATGAAATGTTTCGTATTTTTGCTCTATTCAATCCTCTATTTTTTAGACCGTCAATTCGCAACGCAGTGAACGCTTTCCGTGCAACTTTGATGAAAAGCGTACGTGAGGATGTGAGGAGGTTGCAGGATAAGTTCAAGTTGAGATATGATGAGTCCCAAGAAAAGGTAACATCGGAATTAAGGGATATCCCTCCTCTCAGTGGTCGTATCATTTGGGCGAGACAAATCGAAAATCAATTGACTATGTTGATGAAGCGCATTCAAGACGTCTTGGGAATTGGCTGGGAAGATCATATGGAAGGAAAGCAACTTAAAGAAGTATGTGATGAATTGAGAAGTTATCTAGATACGAATCAGATTTATCAAGATTGGATTAATGGTCAGTTGAAGGCAGACAGTACCAAGTACAGCAAGGTGAAAGACTTTTTACTCCTTGTGGAAGAAGATCCTCGTACTGGAGCAAAGAGTCTAAAGGTTAACTTTGACGATAAACAAGTAGTTGTCTATAAGGAAGTCAAGTATTTAGAATGGCTCTTGCCTTCCATGTCAGTTGCTCATAAACAGATCCCTACATCAATTCAGGCGAGAGCAACTGAAGCCTATAATCGCTACCCCATCGCGTTGGCGCTAGAATCGGCTTTAACAAGTTATGCAAGCGCCAAATCGAAGATCAATTCCTCTAACTCTATTTTACTTACATCTCATCTTCAAGCTGTTCGAGATGTGATCAAGGATGCAATGGGAGGATCAAAGCGCAGTAAGTGGGTAAAGTGGGATACCAAAGAACTGCTCAATGATTGGGTCAGTCTATTAGTCAACAAAATCTATAATTTGCAAGAACGTGTTGATGACGTCAACGATAAAATAAAAGTTATAGAGAAATTGATCACTGAACTTTCCCATTGTGAATACAATCGAACCCGCATGGAAGGGATTATTGCTTCTATTCAAAGTGTTGTTGATGAACTACCTATGAAAGGCTTATCTAATGTGGTTGGATGGGTTAATAAACTTGATAAACGAATTGAAAACGTTCTAATCTGCAAATTAAAGACCGCCATTGATTCTTGGTGCTTGGCTTTCGATGCTGACTTTGATGAAAGTGCTAGTAATTCAGTTGTTCGAACAGGAAGACATGGAAAAGATGATAAGGACGCATCTGGTCTGGTTGTTGATGCTTTTTACCATGAAATTATTCTCTCCAATCAAGTCCTTTCTGTTCAGCCTCCCTTGGAGCAAACTAAGAGAAATATTTTTTTGGAGTATCACCAATACTTATCCATTGCAACCATGTTGCCTCGTCTGATTGCTCAACGCTTTCAAGTATTTGCTGAAGCTTCAAAGGAGCAAAAGGATTATTCATCCATACTGCGAACACTGAGTGTAGATATTCTTATGAAGCCTTATATTTTAGTTGATCATAAAATGGCGAAGGCGAAAGATTATGTTGCGGGCTGGTTACAGTATCAGACTTTGTGGGACGCCTCAGTTAGCACCGTTACGGACCAGTTGGAACGAGATCTCAATTTATGGCAGAAGCTATTATCGGATATCCGTATTGCCAGATCGGCGGTTGACTCTGTGCATGACGAACAAGCGTTTGGTGCTATCGTTATTAACCATCGCTCCGCGCAAAATAAGATAAATTTAAAGTATGATACTTGGCAAAAAGAGTGTCAATCAAGATTTGGCATTATTCTGCTTCAAGATATCAAAACTACTCATGTGGATATTGTCACAATCAAAACTAAATTGGAGTCTCTGTCGTTAGAGGGTACAACAAAAGATGCCATTATGGCTGTAGAATATATTTTGAAGGCTAAGTCTCGCGTTGCTGAATTTGAAGCAAAGTCTAATGCCTTGAAAACATCCGAGAAGTTATTACAAACCCAACGTTTTGCATTTCCATCTGATTGGTTGCCTGTTTCTAATGTAGTTGGTGCATATGATGATATGTGCAATATATTGGATCGTCGAAATACTGCTATGAACGCGCAAATTCATTCCTTGCAGCAAAAGATCAAAGAAGAAGATCTTGCAGTCAATTCCCGTGCTGAAAAGTTCATGGAGAATTGGAATGTTCACAAACCCATAGAAGGTGGTATTATAGCTGCAACTGCGTTGGAAACCATTTCTATGTACGCAGGACAACTCGCTAAATTGTTGGAAGAAACTCAACGATTGCGTGGTGCAAAAGAATCGCTGAATATAGACTACATCAGCGATGATCGCTTAAATTTTGTTGAGGTGGAGATCAATGATTTGAAAGAGGCATGGAATGCTATTGCTCCTATTTCTGAAAAGCTTATTTCATTGGCTGCAACATTTATGAAGGATGTTAATCCTACCACTATCAGGAAAGTTCTCGAAGAATTGATCAATGAAATTAAGAATGTTCCATCGAAAGTTCGCAGTTATGCAGCAGTTGAAACTGTTTTGGAGAAGATTCAAAAATACTTGGGATTCCAACCCATTCTTCGAGACCTTTGCACAGATGCTTTGAAAGAAAGACATTGGAAAATATTGTTGGAAAAGCTGGGAGTCAAGCAGATATTTAAAACTCTTACAATCGGCATGATTTGGGAAAGTAATGCGATCATCCACCGAAAAAACATCCAAGAGGTCCTCGCAACTGCGCAAGGAGAGCTTGCTTTGGAGCAGTTTTTAAGGGATTTACGTGACCATTGGATCGATCGCGAATTGGTAGTCTCGACGCGAGATGGTGCGAAAATTGTTGTTGCGTGGGAAGGTTTATTTTCTACACTGGAGGATAACTTGGTTTCCCTCGCTTCATTGAAGCAAAGCCCGTACTTCCGCAATGTTCCGGAATTTCAGGAAGATTCAGTTAATTGGGAAAATCGCCTCACAAACTTGCGCTCGATTTTCGATGTTTGGGTTGAAGTTCAAAGGAAGTGGATTTACTTGCGCGGAATTTTCAAAAATGCTGATATAAAGGCACAATTGCCAGCTCAATACAGCAAATTCAAAAGTATCGACAATGAGTATGGTAGCTTGATGAAGCGTGTTTCCGCGAAACCTACTGTGTTGGATATTCTTCAACTCGATAATCTCCAAAGGCAGCTCGAGCGCGAAGATTCCACTATGGCATTGATACAAAAAGCTTTGGGTGAATATTTGGAAAAACAGCGCCAAATCTTTCCGGTAAGTTTTTAATGTTAATAGTACTGACCGTGTAATCAATGTCTTTCCAGCGTTTCTACTTTGTTAACAATGATGACTTAATTGAAATCATCGGTAACTCTAATGAACCCACAAAAATCATGGTGCACCTTGGGAAGATGTTTGCTGCAATTAGTAGTTTGAAGACAAATTTTGAGCAGGGTATTGAATTAAATGAAATAGTTGCGAATGCAATGTTGTCCAAGGAAGGTGAAATGGTTGCTCTGAACAATTCATTTAACATGGGTAGTGGGGTGAAAGAGTGGCTCACAGCACTCCACAGTGAAATGGTAGCCACGCTAGCAACACTATTGGAACAATCCTCAATGAATCTCGGTTCTAATGACAGCAATTTGTTGAGCTGGATGAACCAGTACCCTGCACAAGTTAATATTTTGTCTACCCAATTGTTCTGGACTCGTCTGTGTGAGGATGCTCTGACCTGCAGCAGTAAGGCTCCCAAAGAAAGCCAATTGCAAGTCTTACAATTACTCGATGTGAGATTGAAAAGCTTGAGTTCCAGTGTCTTACAAGATATGGATCCTGATCTTCGCAGAAAGTGTGAGCAACTTCTCACTGAGATGGTCCATCAACGCGATGTTGTTCGGTTGCTAATGTCCGGTAATGTTGCCGCCGTTAATGACTTCGGTTGGTTGTATCACTTACGCTTCTATTGGAATCCTAAGGAACCAGATCTCATGCAAAGGTTGTCGATCAAAATGTCCAATGCGTCCTTTCACTATGGTTTCGAATATTTAGGTGTTGGAGAGCGATTGGTTCAGACCCCTCTCACAGATCGCTGTTATTTGACTCTCACACAAGCTTTGCATTTCAGAATGGGTGCCAATCCATTTGGTCCAGCGGGAACTGGTAAAACTGAAAGTGTAAAGATGCTTGGCTCGCAGTTAGGTCGCTTTGTTTTGGTATTCAATTGTGACTCTAGCTTTGATTACGCAGCTATGGGTAGAATCTTTTCAGGACTGTGTCAGGTTGGCGCTTGGGGCTGTTTCGATGAATTCAATCGTTTGGAGGAGCGAATCCTCTCCGCGGTATCTCAACAAATTCTCACTATTCAGCGAGGATTAATGAATGACTTTTCTCAAATTGACTTGCTTGGACAACCATGCAAATTATCGAAAGATGTAGGAATATTTGTCACTTTGAATCCTGGTTACGCTGGAAGAAGCAATCTCCCCGATAACTTGAAACAGCTGTTCCGTGCAGTGGCGATGAGTGTTCCGGATAGAAAGCTCATTGCACAAGTAATGTTGTTTAGTCAAGGGATTGCTACCGCTGAAGATTTGGCTGGGAAAATTGTTTTGCTGTTCGTACTTTGTGAAGAACAACTATCTGCTCAATCTCACTACGATTTTGGGTTGCGCGCACTGAAGAGTGTTCTCGTTGGAGCAGGCGAGTTAAAGCGCAAGGCATTGACTAAAAGTATTGATCATTCGGAGGAAGAGAAAGAAAGCTTGGAAGATATGGAGACGAAGGTCTTAATTAAGAGTACTTGTGACAGCGTTTTACCAAAGCTAATTGCAGAGGATATCCCATTGTTTATGTCGTTGTTGGGTGCAGTTTTCCCGGGATGTCAGTTGCCGGCTATCGACGATAAAATTTTGATTGAAACTATTCAGTCCATATGTGTTGAAGAATATTTGGAAGCTCCCGATTCATGGATTGAAAAGATTCTCCAACTCAAGCAAATTCAAGATATTCGACATGGAATAATGTTGGTGGGTCCGTCAGGTTCTGGTAAGACTAGTACCTGGAGAACTCTATTGAAAGCGCTTGGAAAGATTGATGGAATTAAAGGTGATGCTTTTGTCATCGATCCGAAATCCATAAAAAAAGAGAAGCTATTCGGTTCGTTAGATCCTAATACCTTGGAATGGACCGATGGCATTTTCACCAAAATTCTCAGAAAACTTACTGATCCATCATCAGTACGTGGAACTCGCAGATCATGGATTGTATTCGATGGAGATGTTGATCCAGAATGGGCAGAGAATCTTAACTCAGTTTTGGATGACAACAAGGTTCTCACGCTTCCATCCGGTGATAGATTGAAAATTCCCTCCAATGTACGCATCATCATGGAAGTGGATAATTTGAAATATGCAACTCTTGCAACGGTCTCACGATGTGGAATGATTTGGTTTGCAAACAATACAGTTACTTTAGAAATGATTTTCAAGCACCATTTGGGAAAACTTCAAAACCAGGATATCCGTTCTTTGGAAGGGTCTTCCTACGGTGGTGTTGCAGCAGATATTCTCAATGCGACGCAAACAAAGTTTGTTGAAGCAATTTTCCCTTACTTCCTTCACCAGCCATCTATCATAGAAACAGCTTTGAGATTTTGTTTGCATGAATCGCATGTCATGGAAGCTACGACAGGTAGATTGTTGGAAACATTGTTTTCCATGCTTGCTAGAGGTATTGGATTGTGTTTTGAATATAATGAAACCAATTCGGACTTCCCCATGCCTGATGCTCATATCGAGAGTTACGCCAGCAAGTGGCTCTTCTTCTCCATTATATGGTCATTTGGAAGCTCTTTATCCATTGACAAACGCTCTGCTTTGGGACGATTGTTGGAAGAGCATTGCAATGTTAATATGCCTAGCAATAAGGTCAGTCTTATTGATCTTCAACCAAATATTCAAGATGGTGAATGGTTGGAATGGAGCGCCATGGTTCCACGAATGGAAATTGAATCCCACAAAGTTTCGTCGTCTGATGTAGTTGTTACAACGACCGACACTATCCGGCACGCAGAAGTGATGAAAGCATGGTTACTTTCACGAAAGCCTTTGATTCTGTGTGGTCCACCGGGTTCTGGTAAGACGATGACTTTGACATCAGTTCTTGAAAATATCCCGGAATTTATCTTGGCTTCGTTAAATTTTTCGTCGGGCACCACACCAGATCTGATTCTCAAGACATTTTCCCAGTATTGTGAAATAGTTGATAGTCCTGATGGACTGGTGCTTCAACCAAACCGTCAATCTTATCGAGACAATCAATGGTTGGTTGTTTTCTGCGATGAAATCAATTTACCAGCACAGGATAGCTATGGTACACAACGTGTGATAATGTTTTTGCGGCAGCTTACTGAGCAAGGTGGATATTGGAATCATGAATGCAAATGGATCCATCTGCGAAGAATCCAATTTGTCGGAGCATGCAATCCTCCAACCGATGCTGGAAGAGTGGATATGTCGCAACGTTTCTTGCGACATGCGCCAGTTCTATTGGTTGACTATCCGGCGGAGTCATCTTTAAAGCAAATCTATCGCTGCTTCAACCAAGCCTTGCTTCGAATGCATCCTAGTCTCAAGGGTTTTACAGATCCGCTGAATGATGCAATGGTTGAATTTTACATGAAAAACAAAGAGAAGTTCACCGCTGATATGGCACCACAATACATATATTCACCAAGAGAATTGAGTCGTTGGGTCCGTGCAATGTATGAGGCCATGGAGCCTTTAGATACGATGTCTGCCGAAGATTTAGTTCGTTTGTGGGGCCATGAAGCTTTGAGGCTATTCCAAGATCGCCTAATTGATCAAGAATACAAGGAATGGTGCAGCAAGATGGTCGATACTGTGGCAGCCAGAAATTTTCCAGGTGTAGATGTCAACGAGTGTTTGAAGCGACCAATATTGTACAGTCAATGGATCAAGAAAACTTATCAAAGCACAGATCGTGAAGTTCTTCGTGAGTTTGTAGCGGCTCGTTTAAAAGTATTCTATGAAGAAGAATTGGATGTTCCCTTGGTTATTTTCGATGAGGTCTTAGACCATGTTCTTAGAATTGATAATGTCTTGCGCCATCCCATGGGACATCTACTCCTTGTCGGTGAATCAGGAACTGGAAAAACTGTTTTAACGAAATTTGTTGCTTGGATGAATGGTTTGAGCATATTTCAAATTAAAGCCAACAATCGTTACACCTTGGAGCAATTCGATGATGACCTTCGATCTCTTTTGCGTCGTGTAGGTGTTGAAGGGGAAAAGATTTGTTTTATATTTGATGAAAGTAATGCCTTGTCTTCCGCTTTCCTTGAGCGCATGAACGCTTTGCTGGCGTCAGGTGAAATTCCAGGGTTATTTGAAGGAGATGAACGCTCACAGTTGATGGGAGCATGTAGAGAAAGCTTCAATCAGCGAGAGGGGTTAGTATTAGATTCAGAAGATGAGCTCTATCGGAGATTTACTCGAGTGATTCAGCGCAATCTTCATGTAGTTTTCACCATGAATCCTTCCTCCTCGGACTTTGAGAATCGATGCACTACTTCCCCCGCCTTATTCAATCGCTGCGTTGTGGACTGGTTCGGTACTTGGAGCATGGATGCATTGGCACAAGTTGCTCACGAATTTACTTGTCGTATCGATACGGGATATACTCAATATGATGCCCCAGAATTAAATGCACCGGAGACGCTCTTATTGGTAAAAGAAGTAATTAAATCTGAAACTATAACATTAAATGAAGCACTTGTTGCTGCTTTGGTCACGATGCACCATAGCGCAAAGACTACTGTGATTCGTCATGGAAAGACTTCTGGAAGGCAGCACTATTTATCTCCTCGTGATTTCTTAGATTTAATTCACAAGTTCACCACTACTGAGGAAGAAAAGAGAACTGCATTGGAGGATCAACAAACTCATGTACGAACCGGTTTACAGAAGTTATTAGAAACCCAAGATCAAGTTGCGGAACTTAATAAAGAATTGAATGCGAAAAATGAGATTCTTCGAGTAAAAGACTTAGAAGCAAATCAAAAACTATCTCAGATGGTGGAAAAGCAAAATGAAGCGGAGCAAAGAAAGCATATAGCGGAAACTTTGACTGTAGAGTTAAAAGAACAAAATGAAGAGATCCGCGTTCGGAAGGATACTGTCGAGAGAGAACTTTCTGAAGCAGAGCCTGCTCTCATGTCAGCAAAGCAGAGTGTACAAAATATCCGTAAGACGCAATTGGATGAAGTTCGTGCTCTCGCGCGTCCTCCAAAGGCGGTGCAATTGACCATGGAGATGGTGAGCATAATGATTGGTGAGTCAAATATTGATTGGACTGAAATTCGCAAAGTCATTCGTAGAGATGATTTTATCGCTACTGTCGTGAACTTCGATCCACTTTCATTAACTCCAAAGCAAATAAAGACGGTCCAAGATAATTATTTGTCCAATTCTGATATTGACTACGCTGCAGTGGATAGAGCTTCCAAGGCTTGTGGTCCATTGTACCAATGGGCATCCAGTCAAATAAAGTATGCTACAATCTTAAAGAAGATCAAACCTTTGAGAGATGAAATGGCAGCGCTTGAATTGAAATCCCAAGATTTGGTGGTATGCCAACAAGCAGCAGTGAAGGAAGTGGAAGAGTTGGAACGAGCGATCAAGACCTATAAAGTTGAATATGCTGCAGCGATCCGCGAGACGGAGATTGTCCGAGGAGAAATGCAATCTGTCACCAAACGGGTGTCTCGTGCAAATTCATTGCTATCTTCTCTGGAAGAGGAGAAAATTCGTTGGGAATCCACTGCTTTATCGTTTGATCAACAAATGTCTACCCTAATCGGAGACTGTCTCGTTGCTGCTGCATTTTTGACTTACGCAGGAATCTTCGACCATAAACTTCGGGCTCGCCTTATGTTGGAATGGTCGGAAGCGATAGAAAGTATGAAAATTCCCTTCAGAAATGAATTGGACATGATCAGTTATCTGTCAAAACCTACTGATCAATTGGCTTGGATTGAATGTGGTTTACCAAATGATTCTTTGGCAATACAAAATGCAATTTTGTTGGAAAGATACAATCGTTTTCCTCTTGTTATTGATCCCAGTGGCCAGGCCATGAAATTTTTGGTGAGGAAATTTAGTGCTCAAAAACTAGTTCAAACTTCCTTTTTGGACGCCTCTTTCATGAAAACGCTCGCTAGTGCAATTCGATTCGGTACTCCTTTGCTGGTTCAGGATGTGGAAAGCTTAGATCCTGTTTTGAACCCTGTGTTGAATCGCGAATTACAGCGTACCGGTGGTAGAACACTAATTCGCTTAGGTAATGAAGATATTGATTTTTCGCCGAAGTTTATGGTCATTCTATTGACCAGAAATCCCTTGGCGAAATTTGCACCTGACCTTTGTTCGCGAGTAACCACGGTAAACTTTACTATTACTCCTGCTTCTCTGGAGTCACAAGTTCTTAGTGAAATTTTGAAATCTGAGCGTCCTGATGTTGACAAGCGCAGGTCGGATGTTCTGAGACTCCAAGGAGAACAAAATGCCAAACTGCGTGAATTGCAAGACACGTTGTTAGACTGCATAAGTCAAGTGCAAGGCGCTATTTTAGATGATGATATTGTCATCAACACACTGGAGAATATTAAAGCGGAAGCTGGACAACTACATTCTGAAGTAAGCCGTACTTCGGAAATTTTGGAAGAAGTGAAGGCTGTGTCGAACATATATCTTCCATTGGCTTCAGCCGTTTCAAACATATATTTTACATTGGAAAGCCTTGCAGAGATTAACTTCTTGTATCAATATAGCTTGCAATTTTTCCTGGTGATTGTTGGTAATGTTTTGAGAAAAGCATCTTCATCAGGTATTGGTGCTGTAGACTCATCGAAAGTTGTCAATGGGAGAGTCCGCAAGTTGAAGAGTGCTTTCTTTAATGAAATAATTAGAAGAGTCCTTCCTGGGTTGAGATACGAAGACAAGCTTGTGTTTTTAGTCAGAACGGCTCAAATTGCGACTCATGATCAACCTAATCTGCAATTATCCGATGCTGAAACAGATTTCTTGACCAAGGGTTCCAGTCAAGTGGATATCTCTGCTCAGCTACTGAACAAATACATGTCTATCTTGCCAGAAGGTCATCTGTCTGATATGCAAGCCAAACAATTGCTTGGCTTGAGCACTATCCCCTCATTCTCGAAATTAGCGGCATCTTTTTTATCGGACTCCGTGCGATGGATTCAAGTTTTAGAGGAAGTGGAAGCTGAGAAACTGGTCCCAGAAGATTGGCTGCCAGAGAATTGTCCACCAGAGCGGGCAACATTGTTGAAAGCGATAGTTATTCGCGCTCTTCGTCCTGAGAGAGTTCTTGTTGCTTTGGAAGCTTATATTAGTGCCGTTTTTGAAGCAATGGAGTTTGATTGGAGAGATCACAGCAACTTTAATTTGAGGCTGATTGTCGAATACGATTCTTCAGCTGGGGTACCTCTGATGCTTTGTTCTCAACCTGGCCAAGATGCATCTGGCAAAGTTGATTCCCTCAGTTCGATGTTGGACAAGCGGTTACTCCAAGTATCCATGGGTTCTGTTGAGGGCTTTGCTGAGGCGGAGAAGATAATTGCCCAAGCAACCAAAACTGGTTCTTGGGTTCTATTGCGCAATGTTCATCTTTGTACAGAGTGGTTGGGTTTGTTAGAGAAGAAGCTGTATGGCATGTCCTTCCATGAATCTTTCCGGCTGTTTTTAACTTGTGAAATTCACGAAAAACTTCCAACATCTCTGTTACGTAGGTCGGAGGTGATGATCTTTGAATCATCTAGTGGCATGAAGGCCAATCTTCAACGTTTCTTCATGAGTATCCCCAGCACTCGCATAGATCGCCAGCCTGCCGAAAGAGGAAGACTCTATGGATTATTAGCTTGGTTTAATGCAGTAGTTCAAGAACGCCTTCGCTATGCTCCTCTTGGTTGGACGAAACGGTATGAGTTTTCTGATTCCGACCAATCTTGCTCGTTGGATGTCATCGATCAGTGGGTTGATGAAGTTGCTGGACAGCGAGCCCATATTGATCCTGATCATTTGCCATGGCAAGCTTTGCGAACGTTAATTTCCGAATCTCTTTATGGTGGACGTGTGGATCACTCTTTCGATCAGGTTTTGCCATTCTATTTTTATCCCTTTTTTCGAATTTTATCATTTCATATGATTTCAAATTTAGATTGCCTTGGATGCCTTTGTTCACAGTATCTTTACTCCGGTCAATTACAGTGGAAATGCTGTTCTTGTTCGGGATACGCACGGTCAGAGTTTGGTGACATTGCCCGATAGTTTGACTCGATCGGTACGATATCTCTTTGCGATTGTTGAAACGGGTTAAAATTAACGTGGCTCCAATAGGCTTTTGAGGCATGGATCAAGTCACTTCCTGACTCTAACCCACCATCATGGATTGGATTGCCGTCCACTGCAGAACGACAACTAAAGCGCAATATAGCACAAAAAGCGTTGTCTCATTTGGCAATGGTTAATGGTATGGCTGATTTGGAAGGTTCGGCTCAGGATAGTAGCTCTTACAATGGAGATGCGCTGTTGCGTCCTCACCGCAAGCACTTAAGCGAAACTCTCAATCATTGGATTTCACTGTTGTCAGGAAAAGACACAGCGCAGCAAATTGATGGAGTTATTTCCACTCTATCAGCTGTTTCAACTGTCCTTGGAAGAACACTGCTACGGGAGGCCTCTACAGCCAAGAAAGTTCTTGGTGTAGTGGCCCATGATTTAGTGGCCATGAGGTGATTGAATATTTCCATTAAAAATAATCTTAGAATAACATGAATTTCTATAGATCTTATGTTGGTGGTGAAACAAAACTAACGAATGCAGTAAGAGATTTATTGGTGTGTTTTAAGACTGGAATTGTTCCTTTGCATTGGAAATCCCTGTACACAACAATTAACAGCATGCCATTGATATCATGGGTTGAGGATTTAGCCGGCCGTCTCGAAAACGTCTTGGGTTACAAAGACGGTATTTCAAACGACCATAACTTCTCTTATGCGATTGGTAAGATGTTTCTTCCTGAAGCTTTTATTCTTGCTACTAGACAAGAAACAGCGCAAATGAATAAGTGGAGTTTGGAAGATTTGGAATTATATCTTGACATCGGCGGAGATCTCTTGCATGAGAGTTCACCCTTCGATACATCCATTCACGGCTTGCTATTGCAAGGCGCATGCTGGTCTGAAATGGAGAAGAGAATAGTTTTCTGCGATAATTTGCGTTTCGCTTTACCATCATGTAAATTGAAATGGCGATTGAAAACACCATTGGAGAACCTTAACGGAAAAGCCAATTGTAC
>JACCEA011603706.1_pt1 | contig 17526 bp, 11 predicted proteins | sample 7449851 | NCBI WGS metagenome assembly JACCEA01 (sample SAMN15323453, study PRJNA562643) | freshwater metagenome | isolation source: river surface water | place: USA:Blue River Watershed | collected 2017-08-18
CATCCAAGAAGGAAGGGACGGAGTTGTTGCGTAAGATTGTGCGTGGTCAAGTGAACGCCCTGGAGAAGGGCCAGAACATCACCGCCATGCCCTGCATTACCGATGCAGAGATTCCGGAGTTCGTAGATGGTGTCCCCATCATGACAACCACAATCAGTCACCCAGACTTGATTGAGGATGCGTACGATATCTCCGAGGAAGCCGCTGCGGCTATGCACGCACACGGGGTGCACATTATTGACTTGTCCATTCGTTCGGACGAGGTGTTGATGGACACGTACGGACGTATGCTGGCCGATGGGTCGTGGGAATCGCGTTACTTCCCAGATGTTGGCGAAGCCATTCGTGACGATGGTCTGGTACTGGCAACTCGCCGTTACGACCCGCTGTACGCTGCGATGGATATGTCGGCTGGGGAATTGCGTCACCCATCTCCGTTCTATGACCAATGCCGTTACGTTGATGCTGACCCAGAGCATTACAAGAACCCGCTGCTGACTAACGGCTCACGGGTAATTGACATTCAGGTGTGGCGTGACGAGACTGAAGTTGTGCGTGTGGGTAACGGGGGGTATGAAAACCGCATCCAATGCACCGAGGAGAACAAGAACGTACTGGACAAGTATGCGCAGGCGCTCAAGAACTATTATCGTGAGATTGTTGAGTTCTACCTGTCTATGCCCCAAGACGTTCAGTATTCAGGGCCAGCATGGGCGTTGATTTATCGCGCCTTGGCATCTGAACTCCCTAGCGTGTACCACAAGTACGAGAACGTTATCCGTCAACACGTGGTGGCTGCGGTACGTAGTGGCGATTTCACCCAAGAACTGGTGAATGAAAAGCTGCGCACACGTTTGCCGAATGCCCAGCAACGTCAGTTGCGGGAACCGATTAGCACATACACCATCCGCATCGCGGTACGGTATCCTATCCCAGTGACTGTGTCGTCCAAAATCACGGACCGCTCAGGCATGAAGGGTATCGTTGGTCGTGTGTTGCCGGTTGAACAAATGCCGTTGGATGAGTTTGGCCGTCGTGTGCATTGCTTGCGCCCCCAAAACGCAGGCTTGCGTCGTTCAACCTTCGGTGGTCTGTTCCACATCTTCTGGTCGGATGCGTCTGAGCAGTTGAAGATTCGCCTCAAGCCGATGCTGGAGCGTAACGAGATGGGTGTCGCATGGGATACCTTGCTGGAATACCTGGGTCGCTACAATCCAAACTGGGCCACGCTGGTCGCGGATGCGTATGACCGTCCCGAGTACCAACTCGAGTTGTGGAAGGATGTGTACGATTTCAGTATTCGTATCTTCCTGCCGCACGAGCTGGACAAATCCACCGTTGAAATCTGTCGTGGGCTGCAAGAGTATAAGCCGCAGAAGTCGCGGTTGCTCATCACGCATTACGATGGACGTCAGGAGTGGACCAAAGACAAGTTCTACGTGGGTTATGTGGAAACGCTGCGTCTGGATAAAACCGGTCGCGAGTTCTCATCAACATCCGCCCCGCAGTTTAACTACGTCGGTGGAATGGAGTGTGTCGTCACACCAACTCATGGGTATCCGGTGAACAACAAGGGTATCAAGTGGGGTGGTGAGTCTGAGCGTCGTTGTGTACAGGCGTTCTCTGATGGCTACTTCGATGAAATCCACAACAGTGCCAACAATCCGGACTTGCAGCGTGAGAAGACGCGTGGGATGTACCGCAGTCTGACCCCAAGCAACCCGGGCGTGCTAATCGATCGTGATAAACACCCGCTGGGGGATAGTCAGTACGATAAGCTTATCGACGCTATTCACCGTGCAGAAGGGTTCCGTTTGGTTCGCAAGAAGAGAGAGGATGTCTGATGGGTGCGACAGTCGAGAAATCAAGAAAGTCCATCAAAGCAACCCCAGTGCATGTGCGGCAACTTGCCGCACTTCCTGCGGAGAAGATTTGGCGGACAAAGGGTCTTTACAGCGTAACGTTTGATGATGGTGTGACGGTAGAAATGCCTGCCCGCTACATTAAGCTGAGCTGGCCCTACTGGGGAGTAACACGCTCTTACAAAGACGTGCCAATTCCCAGCACGTTAGCATTGAAAGTCGACGCACCTCCTTCAGATGACCTCCATCTGGATTTGATGTCCCTGGCCAATAAGCTGGGACGTGAAACAGGGGTGCCGTTGAAAGACTTGCGCTTCATCTTGAGTCAACACATCTACGCAGATGCGTTTAACCTCACGGTTGACCAACTGCTGGCGTATTGTACGACGCTGGATGTGGATACCATGATGGAGATCTCCGACCATCCTGAGTTCCAGATTATCTACGAATGGAAAAAGATGTACCCCACCGGCTACGACGAGGAAGGTCGTGATATGGTGGAAGAGGCGTACAAAATCATCGAGCGAATTATGCGTGACCCCGCACTTCGCAAGAACACGGTGGTAATGTCCGTACTCGACCGCACTATCAAAACCAACCAAGTGTTGCAGGCGTACATTCGCGGCAAGGGCTCCGAGATTGACTCGCGTATCTACACGAACCAAATCTGGGATGGGTTCTTTGAAGGGTTGAACTTGCCCGCCGACCGTTTGAAAGAATCGGGTGCAGCATCGCGTGCTCACATCTATAACACCGCAAACATTGCAACGTCCGAATACGCTAGCCGGAAGTATCAGCTCATTGCCAACGTGCTTATGGGTTTCTATTACGGCGACTGCGGGACGAAGCATGTGCACCATTATACCTTCCGCGATACCACCGCGGGGCGTAAGGAGTTTAATGGTTGTGTGGGGATGAGTTTCCGTAAGGCGGGTACAACCGCATGGAAGCCCATCGAGAAGGGCATGTGGGCGGACTTGATTGACAAGCCCGTGGAAATTCGCAGCACCATGTGCTGTGAAGGACTGCGCCATCAGATGGTTTGCTCAACCTGTTTGGGTGAAATCGCGTACAACTACTCGGAGCTTACTTCGCCGGGTATGGTGGCCGTGACCTCCGTTGCAGAGAAAGGTTCGCAAGGCATTCTGTCAACGAAGCACTTGGACTTCCTGCGTAAACTGTTGGCACTGGTGCTCAACCACCACGTACGCCAATACATGGACGAGTTCCGGCACAAGTCGCAAAAGGCGCTGGTGCTTAACCGCAAACCCGAGTTCGGTACGTGGGAAGATTACGAGCTGGCAATCCCGACTCGTATTCATGCGGAACTGGGGCAGGTGAGTTTCTACGAGAACCTGGACGATGTGGATGAAACCACATTGCCGGATATCAACGACCTCATCTTCGTTCGCAAGATGGCAGACGGTTCAAGTGACATGGATGCGGTGGATGTGCGTATGGGGATTTGTGGCAACTTCTCCAAGCACTTCCTGCAATACTACCTCCAACGTCGTGAAGACATTCAGGTTGCAGATAAGCACGCGTATCTGCCAATGGACAAGTGGAATCATCGTTGGCCAATCGTGGTTTACACGAACCGGTCAGAATCGATGGCGGAATTCGTTTCTGCCCTTGAAACCAAAATCCGTTCTGTTGCCGCAGACCGGACGGACGAGGACTCCATGGAGAACGCACTGAAAGGTACTGGTCACCGTGTCGGTAAGAACGGGATGGCCAAACCTATCACGCTGGTGGAACAACTGGGTTCAACCGAAGAGCAGTGCACACGGGCCATGTTTGACATGTTCCGTTACATCAATCGTAAGCTTGATGGTATCCCCATGACGCACGTTGCGACCCTGCTGGCTGTCACTCGGGTAGAATCCTATGACAATGCATTTCCGGCAGTCGGTTTCGACGAAGTGAGTGACCCTAACGGGAAACATTTCGTGGACCACAACAGATTGATGGTTATCCGCTCGTTGGCGCCTATGCTGATATTCCAACAGCAACAGCGTGCATTGAATGACGTGTCAGTTTACGTTGACCGTGAACGGCCCGCCTCGTTATTTGACGGAGTGTTTAAAACCATCGTGGTAAATGATTAACAGAGGGGCTTCGGCCCCTCTCTTTTTTTGAGGGCGTCGAATGCACTACCTAGTTACGGTACAGCGTACCAGCATGGGCGTGCGTATTAACCTTCCTACTGTTCATTTTGAGCGCGAGATATTACGTTGGGCGGAAGAACGTCTGCATGCGCCCAAGATGGGTAAAGAGAATGGACGGATTACCACCGAACGTGGGGATCCGTATTACGCACATATGCCCACCGAGCGCAGTTTCATCTTTCACAAAAGCTACGAAAACGACTTGCTCACGATTATCCATCGTTGCGCAATGGGATACAACTTCAAAATCACCGTAGAGTTCTTCGATATCGGCCACACCGAACCGTATCGTTGCACATTTGAAAACTACGGTTTCGATCTGATTGTGACAGATGAGGCCTCGCGGTTTTTCTATCAGAATGAGGTAGTCGACCGGGCAATACAGCCTGAGCGCTTCCAAATCATCTTCGCTGTTCAGACAGGAAGAGGAAAATGTGCCCGTCATGGCACGTTGGTTAGAATACCTGGTGGATGGAAGCTGATAGAAGATATTCGCGTAGGCGATGTTGTCATCGGAGGGGACGGTAAACCTACTAACGTGATCGGCGTGTACCCTCAAGGTACTGTCGATATGTACACCGTCACATTCGACGACGGTCGAAGTTCCGTTGTTTGTGGAGAGCATCTCTGGCAAAGTTTCTACGTTAACACGACATCTGAACGTCGCTGGCGCGTACGTGACACGCTGGAAATGAAGCGATTAATCAGCATGCCAAATCCCAGGGTGTACATTCCGCTGCCAGAACCCGAAGAGACTACGGAGAAGGAGTTTTTAATTCACCCCTATCTCCTGGGTGTCCTGTTGGGCGATGGGACGTTTGGCGAGAGCCGTGTCTCATGGGCAAAGAATGATGTTGAGGTTGCCGAAAAAATAAAACGGCTTGTACCCGACGCCAAGATCACTTCCACGAAAACCGTAGATAAAGTCACTTGTTGGAATATCATCGGCGGTGGTGCGGTGAACCGCACGCGCGATGCTGTTCGTACGTATGGTCTCACTGGTAAACGTGCATGGGAGAAGTTCATCCCTGTTGAATACATGGAAGGTTCCATTGAGCAGCGCTGGGAGTTGTTGCGTGGGTTGATGGATACCGACGGTACGGTGAACAAAGACGGTGGTCAACCGTCGTACACATCGACTTCCATGCACTTGGCACTCCAAGTGGCGGATTTATTTCGCTCATTGGGCGGTATTGCCAGTATCAGCAGTCGAATCCCCACATACACCTGCAAAGGAGAGAAACTGCAAGGTCGCCGAGCCTATACCGTGTTCATGCGACATAAGCAACCGTCGTTGTTGTTCAGTTTACCACGCAAGAAAGCACTGTGTCGTGACGACGGTCAGTACGCAGACATTCTGAAACTACGGGTGAAATCCATTGAACCGTGTGGGCGAGATTTGGGCACATGTATCAGCGTCGATAACAACGACTCACTCTTCGTACTTGATCAGTGGATCGTCACGCACAACACCAAAACCTCTCAAAAGGTGATGGTTAAGCGTGGCGTGCGTACTGCATTGATACATCGCCCCTCCTACGTTGACAAATGGCTGTACGACTGCTGTGAAGACCCTACAGGGCTTCGAGAAGAGCGCAAGTACGTTCATGTGGTCAAAGGGGTGGATGCGGTATACGACCTCTACGAGCTTGGTAAGAGCGGCGAGTTAGACCGTCGTGGAATCAAGATCATCATCCTTCCGACAGTGACCCTGATGCTCTTCCTCAAAGAGTGGATGGCCTCGGCACACAGTAACCCGGTGGTGATTGAAGAGTTCTATAACGTGATTGGCGTTGGCGAAGTCATCATGGACGAAATCCATGAGCAGTTCCGTCTGGTGTACTTAAGTGCGATAATGATGAACCCGCCCAAGCTGGTGGAGATGTCAGCCACACTCAAGCCTAGCAAAGCCAAGAAGTTCATCGCTGACCGCTACCTTGAGCGCTTCCCACTGGAGAACCGTGTCTCCGTCCCGTACATCCCGGTAGTGGACGTCCGTGCGGTTATCTACAACATTGACAACAAGAAGCTGCAAGGGTACGCTGCGTGGATGGCGCCTTACAATCATAAGCTGGTTGAAGCGAAGATCATGAAAATGGACATGGAGGAGTGTTACTTCGACATGGTCTATGACGTCATGGCTCGGAGTTTCCTCAAGGACTTCCAAGCGGGGCAGAAAGCACTGGTGATGTTTGTGACGGTGGAGATGTGTGAGCGGTTCCTCGCCTACGCACGCCGTCGTCTGGATGCGTCTGAGCATGCGCACCTGATGATTGTCAAGTACAACGCAGGTGACTCGTACGACACGTTCATGATGGCAGACATCGGTGTATCCACCCCGGGCAAGTCAGGCACCGCGATTGACATCCCGGGACTGGTGCATGCATACATCACACCGCCTATCAGTGACGATCAGCTCAACGAGCAGATTGCAGGCCGTCCCCGTGAAACCAAACAGTGGGATTTGACCCCCAAGGTATGGTTCTTCCATTGCGCTGCTGTGCCCAAGCACATGAAGTATCTGGATGACCGCCGGGATACCTTGAAGGAGATTGTGAAGTCTTTCACGTCTGCTTTGTCCAATTATGTCATAAGGAGCAAACATGCTAGTCCCCCCGCAGCCTTCGCCTCCGTTGCCTCCGTACGTGGGTTTAAACCTTTCAAGCTTCGTCAAACAGGTCCTTCGCGCCTACCCCGACGCAGAAACCGCCGTTAAGAAACTCTGCACCGACGAGAACACTCGTCGGGCTTTTCACTACTACATGGTGAACGAGCACTTTGCAGGGATGCGCGTTGAACAGCGTGGTGTGGAGTGGTATATCACGCGTGCGTCCAACACGCGGGGTACGGCCAGTTACGAAACGTACACGTACGTCCTTTGGAAAGATGCCCCTGCGGCAGACGAAGGACAAAACCCCAAAACTGCCTACAAACTGTTCTCTGAGAAATGGCACGACTGGGTCACTGTTCCGCACTAATTACGCAACAGTTACTACCTATGTGTCAAGCCATCCATTAAGGAAAGTCCGATGTCAAAACGTAAAAAGAGTAATGGTTACAATCCCCGCCTGGACGCTCGCCGCCGCCTTGTCCTTGAAATGCAAGGCATCATCGAAGCGGACATGGTAAACGAAGGTCAGCTTAACCGCCTCATTGAAGGCATCAAAGCTGAGCAGTCCCGGATTGTAGCCGACCGTCAAGGTCGCGACGGTGTGTTTATCTATCACGACCTGGCCGAGCAAGAGCTCGACATGTTCATGAAGATCGAAGCCGGTTGCGCTGCTGAAGTGCGTACGAAGATTCGCAAGAACAACCTCGACGCCGATCAGCTCGGTCAGAAGATGCTGGCGGACTTGGGCAACAAAGACCTTCGTTGGACTGAAATCAAAGAAGGCTTTGAGCAGAACATGCTCTCGCTGCACGAATTCAGTGCTGAAAACGCACTGCTGGCCAGCCAACTGGCACATGCTCAAATGGCAGTGGCTGACACCTTTGCACCCCGCATGGCGTTGGTCGAGCTCTACTACAAGCACACCACCAAGCACCGGAGCGAAATCCTGGGTCGCCAGCAGAATGGCGCGGTGGAGTGGGGTCTGCACTCTGAATCTCAACCCAAAGACATCAAACGCTTCCTGGACGAGAAGTTCTCCTACGAGCGTGTCTTGGGTTTGGAAGAAGACCCAGCAGTCCCGGGCACCGTACAGGTGGTTGAAGGCGAAGACGCCGAAGAAGCAACCGAGGTTTTCGATGAGATGTCCAAAGATGACATCGTCGATGCCGAAGTGGTTGCGATTGACCCCGAGCTGGACGAACTGTTGCCAGCACAATAACTCTCAAGTAGGGAACCCCGTGTTCCCTATTTTTTTGTTTCATGGAGTTAACGATGTCTGATGAACAAAATGATGCACGCCCTGTCGTAGGTCGCACGGCAATTCAGCCGACCGAAGAAGAGCTGCGCATGCTCGCGCTGTTGCGCGAACAAAACAAAATCCCGTTGGCGTTGGAAAAGGGTGGGGAAATCGTGGTCGATTATCACGAGACCGCCGCGGTTGCCGAACCCGTGACCCAACACGTTCACGCGGAGCCTGAGCCTGCGGTCGTGGTTGACCCGCCGGTCGCAGTTGCCATCCCTGAACCCGTCGTGGTTAAAGAGCCGCAGCCGGTCGAGCCGCCGCCTGCCGCTGCGGTGGTGATGGGTGACCTGGACACCCCGGAATTGGTACAAGAGCCGGAAGTACCTGCCCCGCAGGTTGATCAGGCCGATGAGCCGATGCCGACTAACCGACGTCACCTCAAGGCTATCGCTTATCGCCTCACCCCGCTGCTGGCCCCGCGTTCTGAGCGCAGTGAACTGTTGACTGAGACCATCCTGCTGGAAATCCCGGGTCTGTCTTCGTTCGCAGTACCGCCTGAGAACGCTGAGAGCGAGTTGGACGCGTTGCTGGAAGGCGCGCAGTTCGACACCGTGAAACGTCGCTGGGTCTACGTCTCAGCTGAGCAGGAAGCCACCGCAGAAGCGATTTCACTGGCTGCCAACAACCACTCGCCCAAGTACAGTAACGGCGAGAACGCTCAGACCCGTGCGCTGGCTAACCCCAAGGCCTGCTGGGATCAGCAGCTTACCCTGAACGATGGCAGTCAGATGCCGATGGTGCGTTCTCACGGCAACCAAGACAACAGCGCGCTTGGCCGTATTCGCCGTGCCAAGGGCAGCGGTGTGCCAGTGACGCTGTTCATGCCGAAGTCCGGGTTCTTTGTCACCTATCGCACGCCGCATGAGCGTGAGTTCTGTGACCTGGATATCCGCATGGCATCGGAGACCGGTATTCTGGGGGTCAGTAGCTATGGCCTGTTGATGTCTGCTTCGTCTGGCATCTACATGAAGCACATGCTCGAGTCCACCATGCAATACGTCACCGAAACCTCGCTTAACCTCGAGGGTCGTGATATGTCCACCGCCATTTTGGCGAATCTGGACATGCAGGACGCGCACCTGTTCGTACTGGGCCCCATCATCGCCAAGTACCCGGGTGGTCTGCCGTGGGAAATCATCTGCCCGAACAGCCAGTGTGGTCACACCGAAGCACTGTTGCTGAACCTGGCCCGCTGCATTCGTGCAGGGAACGGTTTGTTCAGCAGCGAGCAACTGGACTTCATCGTGCGTACCCGTGGTAAGTTGGTCACGCTGGACGAGGTGTCCAAGTACCGTAGTTTCGCGCAGGTGCCGGAGAGCCATGTCTTTACCAAGACGTTGCCGAACGGCCTGACGATTGCGGTAGAGTGGCGTCACACCGTGGCGATGGATTTCTTCGAGCATGCTGAAGGCTGGATTGAAACCAACAACAAGATCACCAACGCGGCAATGATGGAGCAAACGGACGAGAAAACCCGTGAAGCCCACCTGCGCATCGTGGCTGACCAACGTCGTCTGGTTCGCAACCTGCACTTCATTGGGGCTATTGTGGTCACCGACGTCGATGGCACTTCCGAGCGTGTGGAAGACCGCGCGAAGATTATTGCCATCCTCGAGGACATGTCCGAAGACAAACTCTACGTACTGGCCTTTGAGTCCGCTCTGGCGAACTATATCGAAGACAGCCGTCTGACTATCTTCGGTTACATGGCGCAAGAGTGCCCGGCGTGTAAAAACAATCCGAACCCGATTGAGTCTGGCCCGTATCGTGGGCTGGTGCCGCTCTCTCCGGACCGAATTTTTTTCACGCTATCTCGTGTGGTGTCCGCGATGCAGAATCAGTTGGCTACTCAATTCGCAAATATTGGCTAGATCCTACTCCGGCAGCAACAGACGCCATCATCGACGTACTGAAAATGGACACGTCGTCGCTGTTTAAGTCAACAGATAGTCGTGCGATAACCTATCAAGAGTCGCACGATGAACTGATGTCGGCTTACGACAGCATGATGGGGTTTGATACTGGTGCGTACCACGTGGCCATGTCTGATGCGGAAAACCCGCTGAAACAATCGCTGTTAGAGTTGTGGTTGGAAACCTATGCCCGTGAGGGCATTTGGGATGTGTACCACGTGGACTTTGATACGTTCCTTGACCGCCCCCGTTATGAAATCTTGATGATGATTAAAAACATCGCCAAGTTGAGAGAAATCAAGAAGCGGGCTGCTCAGATTGCAAAAGAAGAGCAGGAGCGGGAAGAGTTATCCGTTCAAAGACGCAGATAGCACACGAGTGGGGTGGGACCTTCGGGTCCCACCCCTTTCTTTTTGTAAAGATGGTATGAGATACCACCTAGAGGCAACCACGATGTTAGAAGACGACGATCGCTACATCACGATGATACGCGAAACCCGTGCGCCTATCCGCGCCGATGCGATAATTTCCATTGTGAACATGCTGGTGGAGGCGGATTTCCTGGACTCACTCGAGATGCAAATCACCGTGGATGCGGAAGTGCGTGACGATCCGTACACCGTAGTCCCTTTGATTGAAGGCCATATCGCCAAGCTTTATCGTCGCTATACTGGCACGATGGGTATTGCGCTCGACGTCCAAGGCATTTACCGCCACCCCCACTTTGCTTTTTTGTTGATGGACATGATACTCAACGCCATCGACGACCACTCTGCGGTAGACGAGTTGCTGCCTATGGCGCTCTCCGGTGAACCGCCTGTGTTTGTGCTGGAGAACATGGCCCGCTACATCTACGGCGAGCCAGGCATTCACTTCGAGGAGATTATTGAGCATATCGAACCTCGAATGATGCGCGCCATCACAAATATCCTGTCAGCTCGCAGTATGGAAGAGGCAACGACCATCCTCGACATGGGACGTACGAACCGTTTGGTTGCGTTTGTAAGAACGTTCCCAGCGGACATCGATGCGGACTTGTTCTTCGAAGCCCCCATCACGACCAGCGAAGATGCGCTCATCAGCATGTTCCCCAAAGAACATGGCGAGGAAGACACTTTCCTTGTGGCCCACGCCGTTGGCATGGCTGTGTTCTATCACCCCGACTTCGCAACAGCGTACGAGAAACTCGAGTATTACATGGATGTCCTTAACACCGAGGGCAGACCCACCCGAGAAATCCTTGAGCTCGCTGCCGGTCACTTGAAAGAGATTTACGGAGCGAACGAAGATGCGCAAGAACGAGTACCTGATAACAGCCTGTAAAGCAGAAGCATGGCGCCGACTTGCATGGCGCCTGTCTATCTTTGCAGTGTCCATCTACCCTGAAAAGTCCACCCCAGAGCAATACGACATCACCTTCCTAGATGGGATGCCGCATTTCTGGAACGAGGGTAAATGGGAGGCGATTGAAGACGGCGTCAAGAACGAAGCCCTCTTTGACACCAACGACAACCTCACGTTGAATCCCGGCGACTACCCAGGTATCACCAAAGTCACCGAATCCACACCCGGCTATCTGGTGATGAACTGGGTGGTGCTCTACTTCGCCTTCGAAGGCCGGATCCCCTACTACAACTACGACGTGGGCAACGACCCGGTTAAACTCGAAAGCGAGATTTATAGCCGCTGTATCGTTCAAGGTGACGACTGGGATAGCCTGTCCGAAGAGGACAAGCTCACCAAGCTGTCTCCAACGATGGTAGGGCGATTTATCCAAGGACTCTATGAGTTAGCCCCACTGGCACAGGTCATCTCTCCTACGGGCACTATGCGCAGTCTGAGCGCGCATCCCGATGCAGACAAGATACTCAAGGCCTTGTTGCTCAAGCACAAGGATGAACTGACTGACCCGTCGGTTATCGTGGGTATTGAGAAAGCCATGGATGAGCTGGATAAGCAATGGCTGTCCAGCGACCGCTCCTACGAGTTCTATGCCTCCAAGAAAGCACGGATGCGTCGTCGTAAGTTGTTCTACACTTACGGCATCGAAGCCGCGTTCCACGAGGCGGGTGACTACACGCTGATTGCCAGTCCGTTGATGGCCGCGAACACCGACCTTGACGAGCTGGTGGCGATGTACAACTCCATCCGTGAAGGTTCGTTCCTGCGTGGTGCAGAAACTGCTAAGGGTGGTGAGCTGGTACGAATCATCTTCATGATTTTCCAGAACCATCGAATCGTGCCCGGAGACTGTGGGACTAAAATCCGTTCCACTCGTAAACTGACCGAAGACAACGTTTGGCAGTATTACGGCCTGAACATCGATGACCATGGTAAGCTCATCACCCTGACCAAATCCAACCGCCAGCAGTTCGTTGGCAAGACTGTGCGACTTCGCAGAGCATTCTTATGCAACATGGCGCACATTGACACTTGTCTTGCTTGCGCTGGGGCTGAAAAGGCCGATGAGCCGCGCGCAATCGCCGCTGACGAATCAACAGGGATGTCGAACATCATGTTGTCCTCGATGGGCGCGATGCACGGTAAAGAGACCGCAGTAGTCCGTTTTGATCCCCTAATCCACATTACCTAAAGGTACGCTTCGATGAGCAACAAACCGTCCGATAAAGACACCAGAGAACTTGACGTCCAAACCCGCCCTGCGTTGCAAAACGAAGTCAAGCAGAGCGAAGACAGCAATGCGGTCATCCTGCTCCAGCAGCTGCTGGAAGAAGCCAACCAGGTTAATCGTGCTACCGACGTCTTCTCTTCCAAGGCAACCAACGGCTATCGTCGTCTGCATGCGGCCTTCCGCACGCTGATGACCCTGCGCGGTGAAGAGTTCGCCCGTGGCTTCGTGCTGTTCCAAGAAGCGGCCCGTGCCGGTCGCGGCGACGGCATCTTCCACCCGATGATGCAGAACCGTAACCTGGAGTTCTTCCAGGACCAAGGCGAACGCGAGACCTTCGTTGTGTTCCTGCCGCTGGTTACCCGCTACGCCCTGGCCAAAGACGGGCAGAAGGCAAGCTTCGCACAGAACAACCGTGTCGATCGCCTGCTGGAGCGTATCGTTGACGAAGAACTGGCCGGCCTGCTGGCTGACGCGTTCGGCGTTAAATAAAGTAAAGACTCTCCTGGCCCTAGGGCCAGGAGAGGTCTTATTTTTTTATGCTGCTTGACCGAACTCGTAAACGTAGTTGTCTTCGTTTGCGGCAGGTTCGCCCATCTTCTCCAGGAAAGCACGCAGAACTTCGTCTTTCTCTGGCAAGCAGAAGAGCTCGTTAGCGATTTCCATGGCATTAACACGACCCGCGGTCAGGTTGATACCACAGATACGACGCCACTCCTCAGACACGCCCTGAATGTTGATAAGCTCAATCAGCGTGGTCTCACGCTCTTGGTTCATCATGTTCGTGGCGGTCGGGTAAGCCTGCGTCAAGTCCGCATCAGCTACCTGTGTGCGGAACGCGGAATAGAAGTTGGGTATCTCGGAGATAACAGACAGACCGTTCTCTGCGTTGGCATATGCCGGCAGGGTAACAATCCAACCATCAGTACCGATAACTTCTTCATCGTACGCGTTACGGATATCGGCGCCCACAGAACCAATCACGAGTCCGCGCTCGTAGAGGTAGAACGTGAACGCCACACACAATCGCTTGGGTAGCGATGGGAATATGTCGTAGGTAGACAGGCCCGCCAACACCGAGATAGCTGATGACAAGTCGTTCGTCTTGCGGTCAAGCAAGATAATCAACAAGTTATCCATGATGTTATAGACGGCATACTCCGCAGGATAGAGCTCCTGCGCTTTCACGTGCCAATCCAGGTTGTCCACATACGGCAATAACGGCAAGTCTAGCTTGCCAACCCCCACTTCCGTCTCCAGTGTTGTGGAGAGTTTGTAGTTGGGGCGGTTACCCTCGTGCACGCGCAGTTTCTTAAACAGACACATGGCGTCCACGCAATAGAACGAGGCCATGCAATACAGCACGTGCCACTGGTCCGCAGGGGACTTGGTCAGTGACTTGGACTCGGTCTTCTTCTTCGCTTCGTCTTTCTTGAACCATACGCGCTTAAAGCGCTCGGGCACATCGGGGTGACAGAAGACATCTTCCGGACGAATGTTCTCACGCTCTAAGGTATCGAGCATCTTCGTCAAGTCAAACTCATGGTTCCACGCCACCAACAAATCCGGCAAGCGCTCATGCAGCAGCTGGAACATGCGCACGATACACTGGCCTGGGGTCGGCAGCGTGTACGTAAAGAGCTTGTAGTCTTTGATGAGGTTCCGGTAGTCAATCTCCCCTTCTGGGAGCTTCTTACCTTTGGCATCCACATGGAACGGGACTTTACTCAGCAGTTCAATGGCTTTCTCAACGATGACGTTCTCGCCACCTTTGATACGATCCATGTAACGCTGGTCAGCAAAGAAGTGGATTTCATCGTCCAGCACGAACGACATGATGTTCGGTTCTTTCGTGCCTTCACGTTCGTTGGTCTCCACGTCATATACCGCAATGCGGTTAGCGGACACCAAGTCTTTCCACTTCTCTTTGTACTTGTACTTCAGGTAGCTGGTGACTGGCATGTCTGCCCAGTAGATGTAAGGACTCTTACAAATCTGTTTCAGACGAGCCTTCGGGTTGGGGAAACTGTAACCGAGCGCCAGTTGCACGGTGTTAACCATGTTGACATCGGTGGTCCAAAACTCTTCGGTGTTCTCACGTTTTTCGTAGGTTTTCTTTTCTTTGTGCTTACGAAACTCTTTCCGTGTCGCGTAAATAGGACGACGCGGGTTCTCGATAAAGCGCAACTCAGGGATAAGCCGGTCGTCTTTAGTATGGACGACTTCGGTGATGACGACAAAATCGTTTTGCTTCTCGGCGTCGGTACTGTAGCAAATATTTTTGCACTCCCGACCGATGACTTGATCCGGGGTGTAATGATGATTTAGGTTAGACATGCTACCCTCCTTATTCATACGGAGAGAGGCTGGCGTATTTTTAGTGAGGTGCACATGGGTTACTGGACAAGACTACTCAGCGAGGGTCGCCTACAAGTGGCGGGCGAAGCTGCTTATAATCGGACGCTCTTCAAGGTCTTTACTGAGATTGCAGAACACGTTCGCACTTTCAAAGAGGTTGGTGACTACAGCCAGTCTGCTTTCCGTGGATGGTCGCTCTCCAAGTTCCTCGAGACGCGGGGCTACAACATCGCGTTTAACAACTGTGCGGACTTGGGACCGGGCTACCCCGATATTCCCTTTGCAGGGGTGAACCCACCGACGCTCGATAAGAACAACCCGCTGATCGTTAATTTCCGTCGCCACCAGTACCAAGGCAACAGCGACTTGGAAGTGTTCAGCCGGTACGTAAAAGAAAACTACCTGCAAGGTGAAGTCGGCACCGACCTGACCCTCGCAGGGGATATCACTAAAATCCCGGTCACGGTTTACCTGAGCCGTGCGCTCATGGAGATGTGTGATGCGGAAGAGGTGGCGGCAGTTATCCTGCACGAGCTGGGGCACGTCTATTTCTACTTCCGCTTCCTGATGCGGAGTCTGGTCTCCAACGGCGTGGCTGACAATCTGGCCAACAACTTCATGAAGACCGAAGACAAAACCATCCGCCTCAAACTGATTCGTGATGCAGAGAAAATCACCGGCACGCGTATCAACAATCAGGAGAACCTGATTGAAGAGTACCGCAAAGAAGTCATTTACACCCACGTGGTTAATGACCTCATGCTGGTGCGTGAGTCGATAGTCGGTGGCGAAGCTATGTCCAACCGCACGTGGGAACGTCTGGCTGACCACTACGTTGGTCTGCATGGGGCATCCAGCTACCTGGCCACGGGCATGTACAAGCAAGAGAAGAGCATGGGTCTGCTGCTCCAACACCGCGCTTACGACTCGTTCGCTGCTCGCTGGATGTTCGACACCATCGTTACCGCCACACTGGTGCTGAGTAATCTGGCGCTTGGCGGTTTCGCCGGTATCGCATTTGAAGCAGCTATCGTGGCACTGGGACTGCACCTCAACGATCCGGACGACACCCTGTACGATGAGCCAGTTGAGCGCTACAACAGTATGCGTCGTGCGTTGGTGGCACAGCTCAAAGACATCGAAGGGGGTAGCGGTGCAGAGGTGCTCGAAGCCCGTCGTCGCACACTGGCAGCCATTGCCACCATCGATGAACTCTTGACCCACGTGAACGAGAACGAGAACATCTTCACGTTTGTCCAGAAGAACTGGATGCCGAAGGGTCGTAAGAGCCAGGCCGTGGTCAAGTACCAACACGATCTCGAGTCGTACCTCGTTAACGACTTGACTGTTATCTCCTCCAAACTCAAGGATAAAATAAAATGAGTCACCACGTCACTTTGAACTCGCTGGTTCTGTCCTACAAGCGCTCCACCGAAGGCCAGGGCAGCATCGCCGCTCCTGCGCTGGCAGCGTTGCTGGGCTACTCCATTGCCACCATCGCCCCGCTGCCTGACTTGGGTGTTGATGGCGCAGGTCGTGCCCGTATGGAACTGTTGGTGCCGGGTCTGCGTATCATCGCCTCCGATGCCACCGAAATCATGCCGTTTGAAACTCCGATGGCTGAAGACATCGCCACGGCAATCTACCTCAACCGTTACGACATTGCGTGGGGCGGTCACCGCAGTCTGGAGTCCTTCACGGTTAAACAGATGATCGTTGAGACCTTCGGCGAAACCGTGTGGCAGACCGTGCAATTCTGGGCCGGTCGTTTCCTCGAAGCAACCCGTCACTACTATCGCGAGAAACTCTCCGAGGAGGGTAACGCATGACCCCCATCCCAACCGCACTCGGCGGGCGCCCCCACAGCCGCTGGCTGTTAGGGGACATTCCTGACCTGGTCCGTCACTACGACGACGTTAAAATCGAAACCGAAGAGCAGCTGGATAGCTTTATCAGTCAAGCCGATGCCGATTTGCGCTACGGCTCGAAGTTGCTGTTGGCTATCGACCGCGCCCGTTTGGAAGCTACTAAACGTGGTGTAACCCGCGACCTGCTAGCAGACGTTGAAGCACAAACTGGCGACCTGATGCCTGTCGGCGAGTCTACTCGCAAGTGCCTGACGTCCATCCCGAGTCGTACCGGCCAGCGTGAGCTGGTCGTGGCCCTGGAGTCTAGCGGCAAGTACGGTAAGGTGGCCCTGTTGCTCATCATGCTGGCTGCGCTGCTCAAAATCGTGGGTTGGCTCATCAACAACGGCGGAGCCTATAATGGTGCAGGTGCCGATGGCGGCGACGCTTACGCTGAGAAGGTCAAAGAGAAGGACACCAGCTCTCTGCCAGAAGACAGCATTGCTGACAAACTGACCATCTCCGTACTCAAAGACTCGTACATCGACAAGTACAAGGATTTGGAAGACGGTCAGCGTGTGAAGTTCAACACGAGCATGCTGTATCTGAACGAAATCTTTGCCCGTGCCAAAGCCGAGGAGTATTTGAACTCATTGGCAGCGGCGAGCAAAGGTAAACCGTTGTCGGAGGTTGTTGAAGCCTGTGCCAGTGGCGAATACAAAGGTCAGCTGGATATCGTCAAAGCAGCAGTGTCCGAGCTGATGATGCGTCGTGTCACTGCGGGTATCTACACCAAACCCGCTGCGCAGAACGCGTGGAAGATGATGCCGAAGGA
>JACCEA011697297.1_pt1 | contig 17526 bp, 20 predicted proteins | sample 7449851 | NCBI WGS metagenome assembly JACCEA01 (sample SAMN15323453, study PRJNA562643) | freshwater metagenome | isolation source: river surface water | place: USA:Blue River Watershed | collected 2017-08-18
AAGAAATGGGAGCGTGATAGGAAAAGAATGCGTGAAATTCGTCTTAACATGCCTGAACAGGAGAAAGCCGTTGTATCTGAATCAACGTCTTGGGAAGAAGCGAGCACATATGGAACAAGCACCTTTTGTCAAGGACGGAGGAGAAGGTTGAACAAGACAAAGAGAGTGACAGAATAAGAAAAGAAGATGAACGTTTGAATATGGATAGTGCAACAAGAGTGGAATAACTTGCAAAGAAGCGAGCAAATACGGAACATCAAGATGGACCGCTACTGTTGTTCAGTGTCATCAGCTTGTTGCCAATCAAGGATTCTCTGGCTAAAAAAGACATGCAATCATCTTCTATAGACTCTACCCTGCATAAACCAGGCTTTATCTCAATTCTTTGAGAGTATTTACTCAACAAATCAGCAAGATCACCCTCATCGAGATTGTAAATGTGGATGAAATCCTCCATACATTTTGATCGTATTCAAGGTGTCTTGGACTGGATATTTTCACACATCCATTTTATTGCTTCCGTGGTTAAACAATGGTGACGTAAGGACCTATAGAGAGGCCCTTTCCGCAACGGTCTGGCAAGAAATATTGGTGTGGATGGAATAATCACCATCAATCCATGTAAATCATGGGGGAAATGAATTCAATATCAAAAATGAGTGAAACAAAAGTTACCAATAGATAAAGGAAGATGGTAGAAATGATTCCTATGAGAGAAGTGGAGGAATATTCTTCTTAATGACGAAGAGAAAAATAACTTTTTAAAAATAATGAAAATTGTAGAAAAAAAGATTTTGATTAAAACAAGTGACTGTCCTAATTGACACTATACATATTAGTACCTATAATACCATAATATTATATCCTAGAGCAGGTCTAGTTTATTTTTGGTTGGATTGCTGGGGATTGGTATTTTTGTAAGGAGAATCATTTCTTTATGAATAATGTATGTCAGTGCTTCGTCGCTATTTTAATATTGGCAATGCAGCACAAACACAGCATGATTCAATTTATTTCGATTTTGGATATATTTTTGTTGATTGTCATTATCTTCTATCTGTACTGCTGCCCTTATACAAAGGTAGAGGAAAGTTTCAACCTCCAAGCAGTTCATGATATTTTAGAATATGGTTCAAATATTGACCAGTATGATCATCTTCAATTTCCTGGAGTGGTCCCAAGAACATTCATTGGTGCAATTTGTGTGGCTCTCCTGAGTAGTCCTGTTTATATGGTCTTTTCAATGTTAAATGCTTCTGGTTTGCACAAGCAAATGCTCTGTCGTGGTGTCCTGGGGATAATTGTTTGGAGTGGCTTTGTTTGGTTTCGCAATAGCATAGAGAAAGTGTTTGGCAATAGGACATCACAGTTGTTTTCGTTGCTGACGATGTTTCAATTTCATGCTTGTTTCTATGCAACAAGAACATTACCAAATGTTTTTGCAATGACGATATGTTTATGGTCTTTTGGCTATTGGCTTCAGGTATGATTGATAACTAAAGTGATGTGGAGGCTTTACTAAATCATCTCAGGGAAAATCATTAATTTCTATATTGCTCATTGCATTTGCTGCTATTACGTTTCGTTGTGACATGATTGTACTACTGATTCCAACTGTTGTGGTCATGCTTTTGTCGAAAGAAGTAACTTCAACTTTGTGATTTATTGTTGATCGTCATTGTAACATGTGGGTTGCAGATTTCCTTCTGGTTTTCATTTTTTGCAGGTATCTGCGTTTCAGCGATGAGTTTGTTGCTGACCTTTTGCGTCGATTCTCTCTTCTGGCAAAGGTGAAAGAGATGAAATATGTTTTACTTATTATTCTTAATCTATCCCTGTTTATCAGAAAACTTTGGCCAGAAGGGATAGTTCTATTTTTTAATACGGTAGAGAATAAATCTGCCGAGTGGGGTGTCATGCCTTGGCACTGGTATATAACAAATGCTATTCCAAAGGTGAAATTATGTTAACTTTTTATTGGGACTTTTGAAATTCTGAAATTTTAATTATTTTTGTGATACTTAAGTCGCTTCATGTGACTCTGATATGGATATTGGTGGCTGGTATTGGGTTGCGATACAAGGACCCGATTCAAAATCGGTCGACTAATTTCCTTCAAACTCTATTTTATTCTCTTCATATTAAGCATAACCGATCCACAATGAAGGCATTATATTACGCATTGCCGTCGTTTTGTTTTGTAGTGTTGTACAGCTTTCTCCCTCACAAAGTATGTTTTGAGACTTCCATCAAATTTTCTATTCATCGACATTTTGCTACTTTTTGTAGGAGTTGCGATTCATCATGCCGGTTCTGCCAATATTTACGATGCTTGGAGCGGTTGGACTTGATTCTTTATTCCCACATTTTGTAGGAAACCTGTGGTATCCATTAAATGAATTATCGAATGATGATGAATGGCTGCAGTTGAATCGAAAAAAATACGATGATGGACAAGCTAATTGCCATGACTCTCACGGTTCCTTGTACACGCATATTTTTAGGTAAAGCATAGATTAAGTTGCATCAATTATCAAAGCTTATCGTTTTCAATAGTGCTGTTGTAGTGACGAGCTTTTTGGCAATGGCGCTTCTTGCCAATACTCTTCTTGGGGCATCATACTATAATTATCCAGGAGGAATGGCTTTGGATCGGTTGATTACTCAGCATGTGCAATTTCGACTTGCTGGTGAAGCAGATCTTCACAATATTGATCGTCCACTGTTTGTACACATTGATACACTTGCTGCCACAAGCGGAGTTAGTAGGTAATAACCGTTTATGATTGATGTTGTTACAGCACTTATACAATATTCAGATTTGTTCAAGAACGCTTTCCGGTATCAATTTATGAACCACAACATAACTTTTTTCTCAATGCAGCTCCTTTTGAATGGAAAGATGCCGTGATAAGGTTAAATTGTGTGGACAAAAATTGGGGAGAATGTGGTGGAGATGCCGTATTTTATTCGAAACATGAAAATGTCACTGATTACACTGGCTTTGATTGGGTCATCACAGAGGATTCTAAGTAAGTTTTCCTAATTCATTGGTGCATGCTGAGCTTACATTGCTTTAAGATTTAATATTAAGCACCCGGAATTTGTAATTGTTGAGAAAATTCATGCGTTCAATAAGGTAGTTTTCAGCAAGAGATTGTTTCCACAAATTCACTTGAAAGGATCGTTATATATATTTCAAAATACTGTAGACAGTGTATGACATAACCGACTCACAATTTCATCTACAGTAAGCTGTTCAAGAAATCCTCAACACTATCTGCCTCCTGTTTGTACACAAATTCTTCGTTTTGCACCATTGTTGGCCGCGTGTTTGCAGCCCCAATACTATTGCCACATGTTACATCATCTTGTGTGTTCTCTTCAGACGTAATTTTTCTCGATTCAACATCCGAAACTTCAGATAATCGAGGTAACAACAGCAATGTCGTTATCAACCGCTGGTTAAACATAGTTCCATTTAATTTTTCCACACAAACCTTTGCAGCGGAGCAACATTCAAATGTTACCGCAATTGTAGGGAATTGATTGCCCTCACTCCAGGCCTGAAAGAGTTGAATTATCCTCACATTGCCAAATTCGCAGCATATGAGAAGAAGATCCATCTGTGGACAATTCATGCCTTATCATTGTTGATTGCTTGCAGTTGCTGCTTCTTACCTCCACTGTGTTAACATACACCTCGTCATTCAGCGCCTTATTCATGTCATATCCATTGAAGATCAAAACAATTGGATACGCATCCACCTCACTCTCTGATGGTATTTGAGGCTTAATATTCTCAAGATTAACAATTGGTTGAATTGTGACGGACTGAAGAACGTTGGCTGACTTTTCAAATTGTACAGTGCTGCTACCGTTGATCACCTCTGTGTGTGTGGATGGGTTATTATCATTCTTATTTCCGAAATTTGCTTTCGTTACACTAATTACATGACCATCACCAATATCGAGTCGATTTAACTAATATCTCAGGGATGTTGATTTATTTAAGAAAAATTGTAGGAGAGCGAGACAAGCATACCTTTCCACAAGCAAGAATTACTGAATCATGGCAACCGTAAGTAATCAACGCGTCACCTTTCTTTCTGCCGGAGCTATCTGTGTATATTTTGATCTTCTTTATTTTACCCTGAGGGGAAAATAAGATATCCAGCTCTTCTTCCGTTATATCCTTTGGTAAATTGCTGACATACACACTAACATCATGAGGTTTAGCTGTGGCAACTTTTGGCTCTGTTGCGACATCTGAACCAATTCCAGGTTTTGAAGGAACCTCTCGTTTCTTTGAAAATAATTCCATGGATAGGCTTTGAGTCTTTTTGAATGATGGATATAGAGATTGATCAAATGGGTCGCCCCCATTACCAAGTATAATCAAGGCATATGCGTCCTTTCTGGCGAGGCACATGGTGAGAATGCATGTAATCGCGCAATCAAATTTGATCCAACTCACCTCTCAATATATTTGAAGTTTCTTTCCATTGCATTGTCCAATCTCTTCAGGAACGCCTTTTCTACTACGGATGCATACGTTATCGCATCTCCGTCGCAAGTCACTACACGCTTGATATTATTTTGTATTGCCAATGCTTGTAACGTTGACGTTGAATCATCGTTGAACATCATGAATGATGAAGATGGTGGAACTGATGGTATTTCCAACTCATCCGTCGATGCAGATGGTGGTACTGTAACCACATCGAATCGACTCTTTCGTTTCTTCGGTTCCAGGATCATACCTTCTCGTCCGTTATGTTCAGTTGTCTCCATGCCAAAGATTTTATCATTGAAAACAGTAACCAGATCAAGGATAGAATCAGATGTACGTATACATTGTGACCATTGTTCCTTGATCCTTGAGGAGTCGCCGCCTTATTATTTCGATGGATAATAATTACCCCCATTTGGGTTTTATTATAACTTCGCACTTCACAATTCTGTGGAAATGCTGTGGTTATATAGAAGTATTAGAAGTATTATTATAAACAAATTAAATTGATTGTTTCCATGTTTTGCGAACACCAGATTAACCAATGGCAGCTTCTGTATTGGATCTAGTCCCAATCATTCATAATATTCTATGTGAAGTGGAATCCAGATCAGAAGAGGATAGAAAAGTAGCAGTTTTACATTACCTTAACAATTTATCTTCATCATACTCAGGTTTCGAAAACACTTGTATTTTTCAGCGTCTGTTAACTTTAGTAGATTCTGAGAACTTTGGAGGAAATATTGTAGATGTATCATCGATAATACGAACTGAGATAAGCGGAGAATTGCTGGCAATCAGCGATGATGTATTGTTAAATACCAAAATCAGTATAAACCCTGACAAGCCTAATAGAAGTAGTAATTCATTTTCTGTCTTTAATTTTGACGACTTTCCACCTTTTGAGTCACTAGAAGAAGTGCTTAGAGAAATAAGCCAATCAATAACATCTGCCGCTGCATGGGAGCGCCTGCTTAACTTTGACTATCTTGATTTGTTGGAACACCCCCAATGGTACTCGGTAATCGATGTTCTGGATCGCGCCCTAAATCATAAGTTGGTAATCAAAGATAAAGTTCTGCTCACAATTTATGCATCGTGTTTTCGTTTTCTTCAAGCATTTGGGGAACATCCACAATGTGGAGATATTATTAATTTGCTGACAACTCATCTCCTTCAAGAGTGGATTTCAGACAATGCATCGAAAGAAGGAAAAGGAGATATATTTAATACAATACTAAATAATTCGAAGAAGAATGGACTTTGGGTGGGCGCAAAGGAATCATTGTCTCAAATCGCTAGAGGTCGACTTACTTTGTTCGATCTGTTGTTGAGAACTTTCGTGTCCAGTAAGAACTGCCTTGGCAATGATATGAACCATTATTTATCAAGCTCTTTTGTATGGCTTCTTTCATATGGATCAATGAAAATTGATGATGTCGTTTGTCCGATATTATTTATTCTTGTTGGCAACCATCGCTTCTTGGATTCACTGACCACCTTTTTGAAGCTATGCGATCCATTCGCACTGTTTCTGCAAAACTATTATTGCCATTTTTCCAGTATTTTAACTGAATATTTGAATGAAGCTATAAGATTTGGGCAACAAGTGGAAGTTCCTTTAAGAGCTGATTTTCATTTGTTATCATTAGGTATTACAGAATTGCTGCTGATCATACTTGGAATCTTCCGTGGTTGTAATCCGGAAGGCAAATTGTGGCTAGATCAAGGTACAGTACATTTAGCTGCATCAAATTTCACTTCATTGCATATTCAACGCACCAATAAAAAGGTTTCAATTCTGATTTCAGCCAATGATTTTGGAAATACTGAAGCATGTGCCCAAAGACTAAGTGATTACTGGAGCGACTACTTACAGTATAGATCGAATCGTAAAGTATCAACAGATACGTTTCATGTGTGGTATCAGATATTATCTCAATTGCATTTATTTGCAAAACATTGTACAATGGATGAGTTATGCTTCAATGCATCCAACCATTGGATAAGGATTGTCAATGAAGTGTGCAACTTTTACAAAAATAGTGATCTTAATTATTGTCTTCCGGGAGACTCCGCGAACAGTGATGTGACAAAAATTCTTCAAGTTTTGATTGATACTATCTTATTATTTGGTGACAGATCTTGTGAGGATGGTGAGGAAGGATATTTGTTCCAAAAAGGCTTGTGTGCAATCACAGCATTACTTTCTTCGGGTGCCTTAAACAGCAACGTTGCAATCCTAAAATCGAATCCTTTGGGTGAAGGCTTTCGAAGGCTCTACGACATGTCCTCACGTAAACTTTCTATTGGACAAGAACCTCAAGTGGTGTTCCGTTTATATCAGTGCGTCTTCCATATATTTTTTAATGAAACAGGAAGTAGTTCAGAAGTATTTCGATCCACAATAGTTAATATGAGACCTATTTTAAAGCACCAACTAATATTTTCGCCACATACAACCAATAATCATCCCGACCAAAATTACTCTGCGAATGTGGTTGAAGCTATATCTTGTATATGTGAAAGTCGCTTGAATATATGTCCATCGGAAATTGATGCCACTATCATGTCGCTCATATGCAGCAAAGTGGCATGCTTGGGTGTGATGCTCAATCAAGCTTCCTGTAGCAAAGTAATTACAATGTTCTTGCTTCGATTGAGTCGAGATCCCTATGCATTTGAAAATCAATACGATTTTTGTTCAGATACAAATGACCGCTCTTTTCAATTGATGATGTTTGAATGTGCTTTCAAACTAACGTCTTTGTTTCCTTCGATTTTAAGTACTATAGAATTCGACGAATATCTTGAAGGTTATCACGAGAGATTGTTTTATAGGCCGAAGTCCATTTTTCTTGAAATGTCCAAGAACGACATTGCTGGTATAATTTCAAGATCTGAGCGGTCTACAATTCGTAGAATAAATCATGATACTGATATCAGTCACTGTGGCTTTCTCGATGAAGATACTATTAGATCTTTCAGTTCTTGCAATGGGAGAAGTAATGCTCATGTCTCTTTTCGCAATGAAAGCAATGCGTTGGGCGAGCTTGATATTATACGAGAATCTTTGAAGGCACTTCCAGATTTAGTAATTGGTCAAGCGTCAATGTTACATATTGAGTTGCGGCATTTGATGATTTTCGTCCTTCACAGCTGGTTTTCACCACACATAGAAGGTGATGATGCAGTAGAGATTGTTGGTAACTGGACTAGGAATCGATTTGACAAAGCAATGGTTCTTTCTCGCTTGGTAGAGGTAACATGCAAGGTGGTCGAATTTTCTACTCTGCATAGTTTAGTTGGTTTTGAAAAAGTTCTACATGGACAAAATTAAAGCTTCTAATCGATTAAAAAGAATTCACATCTTGGGTTACATCAAATTCGACCATCTTCTATCGATCAGTAATATTTTTTCACTTCAGAACCATCTCTCTATCATGCAGCGTCGTCATCTCCAGAATTGCATTTAAATGTTACAGCCACAACTATTGTTGATAACACAGTACCCAGTGTGGTACTAAGCTGATCCGCTATCCCGACAGCTCTAGAAGCGAGCTGCTTATGCTCTGGTGAGAAATGAGTTGCGATAGCACGATAACTGGAAGTCACAACATGTGCTTCAAGAAATCTTTCAACAGAGTAAACCAATATTAAAATAGGCGCAGCAGCAGGGTTTTGGAAGCCGCTTGAAGTCATGGCAGCAGAATAGACAGTGAAACAAAATGCAGTAAATCCAACGAGGGAATAAAATATTGGCAGTTTGAAAAATGTTGTTGAAACATCCCCCAAAGCCAATGCAAATGCGGCTATTTGATAAGCGATTGCAAGGTTTGCTGAACCATCGCCAGAAGTAGACGCATTTGCGATCGCAAATGGTGCTACCGCTGATATGATACCCCACGTATTGAAATTAACCCAACCAACAGTCATCATATATGGAATTGTTCTCTTCAACCACGGATATTGTTCGTCATACTTTTTTGGCAAGCAAAACGCAATGATGTGATGAACCTGTCTATCAATAGCTGTTGACCATGCCGGTATCTCCAAATAATAATTGGATGAATTGTCCAAATTAATAGCTGTTAAAGAGGGGGATGCTATCTGAAAGGATTCGATTACTTTTGCATTCCTTTGACCGGCGGAGTCGATGGTGTTTGTAGACGTATGAAACAAAGGATTTTCACCAGATTCGATCCCAATACCCGTGTCCAAATCTTCTAATTTCATATTCTCATTTCCTTTTACTCTCTCTCCGACATGAAAGGTAGTTATGTAACGGTAGGAAAATATTGGTAATAATAAGATTGCGCCAAATATTGTCAAGTACACAGATGTAGAAAATCGCTCATTTGTAGAACCTGGGCTTTGAATAAAGGCTAAGATCGCACACATCAAGATCATTGCACTTCCCCCTGTTCGAGCAGCACTGATATATACATTTTCATAGGAAGTCATAAAAGGATTCATGATTACACTCGAAAGTGCTCCGATGGCGCCACCTATTGCACAACAAATGTAAAGCATGAATGAAACTCCACCAGATGAAATAGGATACACAGCCGCAGATAAGAAGCACCCAACGGTAGATCCTATGAGTAGAGTTGGAACAGAAATAGAGTGTGGGATAGGCATCACATAATAGTGGATATATACAAAAATTAACATAAATATCAATCCGAAATTGGTGGTAGCATTCATATAGGTTGCAATGCAAAGCTTTTCTGGTAGATGATCCTCGAAATAAGGGATTTCTTGAGCGAGAGCTGATGGAAACACCCAATTCGCACCAGAACCCATACACATGAATAATGTGAATGAAAAAACTTTCTGCAAAGTGGTCAACCTCGACCATGCAGCTCCATTGTCTTTTTCGTCATCGCTCTCACCCACAACTTGAACCATTATTGTGCAATGATAATTGTTTACCTATATAGTCCATAAATATTTTATGGTTCCCAGTCTATTGTCTATTTCCAGTTCATGTATTTATAATAGAGCTAATGTACTGAATAATACCGCGCGATGGCGTGCGGTGCATAAGAAGTCGCAGGTGCGACTACCTTTCAGGTAAACTTGATGTAAACCAAGTGCTCGCTTGTGGCAGTGTGGCTAGATTGTTATTGTAACCCCCGTGCCACAAAATTCAATCTTTTGTCAATATCTCATGATCCAAATGTCCAATTGAGAAAAGCATTACAGATTCGGATGTAGAATTGAATTTTCGATTTTTCAAGCTAAAATTGCTCCAATATGATCAAGGTTCCCAGGTTTTAATGTGCTAAGAAATTTGGCGGTCGAGGCCGATTCCAAAACGGCTGCCGGCCTGCTGAGATAATAGAAGAGCTCCATACATATTATTTAGAAGTATCCACTATCTCAACTATTGTAAAAAGAAAAAGTATTGTAAAATATAGATTAATTAATAATTTGGATTTGCTTGAACTAGACAATCATAGCATCTGATTTTTGTCGGTAATATTATAATCGTCTGTCATGTGTGGATTCGAAATTAATTAAGGACGCTCAGTGTTTCTACTACAAGTTGATGGTGAGATCCATTTTAACAAGAATGAGGCTAAAGCTCGTGAAAGTTGGAGTAGATGTTGATGATCAAGACATCGAATCTTCATCTCTGTGGGATACCCTCAACCGTTGGTGGAATGTTCTTGAATACTATGTTTTTTTAATTATTGGGAGTTCGTTTTGGATCTATGGTGCAATCAACATTCTCACTTGGCAAAGATTTCCTTTTCACAACCATCTGCTGGAAGTTGGTGCGATTTTGTTGCTTCCTATCACAATTCTTGCCGCAATGCTGACTTTTACTGATCGAACATTGAAATCAAAGGAATTGTGAACATACTAAATATAACAGGACCAATTAACCTATTTTCTAATACTGGCAATTCAATGGTAAGTGGACAACTTTCTTAAAGAGCATTCATATTCTAAAGCGAAGAGGTAAAATACGATGGGGCATCTAGCATCTTCCCCACACACACACACACACACACACACGCAGATTTCGCTTGTTTTTTAGAAAATACAAAGGGAGTAATCCAGTAACTCCAATATTTTGCGTGTTTCCGCATCTTCTTCAGATCAGATCACATCACTACCTCTTGATATATTTATCGTATTTGTTTGTACCTGAATAAATTATATTTGTTCAAATGAGATTTTTGTATAAAGTTACTTATATATATTAACCTAGAACCACACTACCGTGAAAGAAATATCTACAATCTACGACTATTTTCACAACTAATAGACGACCAATGATTTGTCTAACCTTTCATACTTCTATATCTTCTTCGTCTTAATATATTATATAACTTTAATAACTGGTGGTCAAAATGATTAAGTAGTGTCGTGTAGCTATTATATCGCTGAACCTTCAACCCAACACTGAAGAACCTTCTTGTTCTAAATTTAAATCTATGATGGCGGTTTATCATAGGCAAGGAAGGGACAACCAGCAATTGCTGGATTGCTGGACAAAAATGTCGATTATTTATCATTTATTCTGTCCAGTTGGGTTGGACTTTTCAAAGATGACCATAAACGAAATATCTGCAGAAATACTCTTCCTCTCAGAGTAGCAGTTTTTATATATGGAAGTGATATTTTGTAAGTTGCATTATAACTTACTATAATATTCTGATTATTTGAAAAATATACTGGGATACAAATATTATACTTTAAGATCGTGAGGAGGTGGATATTCCCAATACTAATATTGTTGTATAGGAAGTTTTGTTACAACTACATATCCCGAACCGCATGTTGTTATTCTAACAATAACTTTCAATAAATTTATCAAGCTTTTCCAAATTCACGAGGATTTGCAAATTTCGCCCTCTGCTCTCTCGCTCCTATGTACAAGCTTGTATATTCCTACTAATTCTATACATACTATATAGCGAGGACGTCTATGTGGACACAGCACGAGAACAGCAGGCCTGCTGCTGGCGTGCCGAGTAGAAGTTTATGGTTTAGGGTTACACCTACTGCTGCTGTGGCGCTTCGCTGTGGCGGTTGCAGCATGTCGATCGCCTCTTCTAGAAGCAATACAATTATACCAAGTATTGTAATGCATACAAGCTTGTACTCTTCCACAATAGACACCGAACTATTGTTGGTTATTCCATATTTGATATTGGAGTAGCATTTCAGTGCCTTTCCACATTGTGTAAAAGATCCCAAATGTACACTTTTGCTGGTTCCTAATTCGTACAGAAGAAATTGAAAGTAGGATAGTAATAGGCATAATTGGTCCGAATCTTTGCAAGGATGCTGAGAGTGGTTCGTTTAAAATCAAGTAGTATTAACACAACAAGGATTCGCTCCACCACATCTGCAGCGATTTCCTCGTCATTTCGCTTGTTCTGGAATTTTTCAAGACGAGATGATGATGACAATGATAGTGTCAAGAACAAGCACCATGATGCAAGTGTCCAATTTCAAGAGAACGATAAATTAGATGACAGGGCCATTGAACATGAAGAAGTCGCCGGATCCAATAAAGTTGGGAACCAAGGAATAATTGCCCCTTTTGGAGAAAATAGTCCAACCCTTAGTCCACTGCTCATTCTTCCAACCACCAGAAAGCCCATATTTCCTGGATTCATGTCGGCTATAACGCTAAAAAACGAATCTATTATTCATGCATTGATAGAGGGTAAAGTTAGCCACCCCAATTATGTTGGTGTATTTTTGAGGAAAGAAGAGTCAACGTTAAAGATAGGTGCTGAAATTGACAATATCGGCGATTTAATCACCAGCTCAGCGGATCTCTACAATGTTGGCACATTCGCCCAAGTTCAAAATATCGTGAGAACGGAAGCGGGAGCCCAGTTGATTCTGATGGGTCACCGACGGATTAACTTGAAAACGTTTACTACCTTCGGACCTCCTGCCATTGCAGAGGTAGTACATTGGAAGCGCCGTGCTGTTGCTGTAGATAAAAGTACATTAATTAAGGCACAAACTAATGAAGTGCTCAATGTTGCAAGGGAGCTCATTAAAATGAGTCCTCTATTGCAAGAGCAACTCCAACTCCACAATTGGGTAACTCGAATTGATCTTAACGACCCTAGCAAGTTGGCAGACTTTGCAACAGCGCTGACTACAGCTGAAGGATACGACCTTCAGCGTGTTTTAGAATCTGAGGACATTGAAGAACGTTTGATGATCGTCCTTGAATTGCTTGCGAAGGAAAAGGAACTTGCAAAGCTGCAAAAAGAGATAAGTCGTCAAGTGGAAGAGAAGGTTTCCAAGCAGCAACGCGAGTACTTCCTCAGAGAGCAACTAAAGAGCATCAAAAAGGTTTGTTTATAGTTTTCTATTGAAGAAGTGGATGATGCATAATTGTTTTGCACAGGAACTTGGCATGGAAAAGGATGATAAAGAAGATATGCTTAACAAGTATCATGAAAAACTGAAGGAAGTCGAGTTGAGGAAATCTTTTATTAAAGAAGATACGTTGAAGCTCATCAAGGAAGAAATGCACAAATTGGAATCACTGGAAAAGAATTCACCTGAGTTTAATGTAACTAGGTCCTACTTGGATTGGTTGTTCGCAGTTCCATGGGGAAAACTTTCACATGATGTTCTGCATATTAGAAAAGCAAAAGAAGTGCTTGATGAAGATCACTATGGCCTTGAGGAAGTAAAGAATCGAATTTTAGAGTTCATTGCAGTGGGGAAGTTGAGAGGAACTGTTTCAGGCAAAATAATTTGTCTTATTGGACCACCTGGGGTTGGAAAGACTTCAATCGCTGCGTCTATTGCAAGAGCGTTGAATAAAAATTTATATCGCTTTTCAGTTGGGGGTCTAACAGATACCGCCGAAATTAAAGGGCATCGCAGAACATACATTGGTGCAATGCCTGGAAAGCCTGTCCAGGCTCTAAAAACAAGTGGTTGCTTGAATCCGCTTATACTGATAGATGAAATCGATAAACTTGGTCGCTCTCATAACGGAGATCCTGCTTCAGCACTTCTAGAGCTTCTGGATCCGAGTCAAAACTGCAGCTTTACGGATCACTATATTGATACACCAATTGACTTCAGTAATGTGTTGTTCGTGTGCACAGCAAATGATGAAAGCACTATTCCGGGTCCGCTGAGAGATAGGATGGACATAATTCGTTTATCTGGGTATGATATCCGGGAAAAGGTTGCAATCGCTTCGCGCTACTTAGTTCCCAAAGCACTTCGCGATTCTGGCTTGAAAAATCACCATGAGATTCCAGAACAGTATCACATTCCAGATGATACCTTGGAGATACTGATCAAAAATTATTGCAGAGAGAGTGGTGTTCGTTCGCTTGAAAAGATGATTGAGCGCATCACTAGAAAAATTGCATTTGAAAAGGTGGGGACAATGGAAGATCCGTCTCTGTGTAGGTCAGATAAATTGGTGGTCACTCCACAAGATTTGGATAAATATTTAGGCAAAGCAATATTTGCTGATGATGTCATTTATGACACCAAACAAGACAGTCATCATCCACCTGGAATTGTAATGGGTCTGGCATGGAACCCTTTGGGTGGTTCCGCTTTATTTATTGAGACGGTTTCAACCCCAACTGCTTACACTGAGCGCGATACTGGCATTCACATGGTCACTGGGCAGCTAGGATCAGTCATGAAGGAAAGTGCAAGCATAGCTTATACCTTTGCAAAAAAGTTCGTTTCGGATGTTTCTCCGAAAACCCAAAAATATTTCCATACTCATCAATTACATCTTCATGTTCCTGAAGGTGCCATTTCCAAGGATGGTCCATCAGCGGGAGTTGCGATGACCACGTCCTTTATCAGGTGATGTCTAACATGCATGATATACTACAATAATTCTTATTGTTTGCGCTCAACAGTGTGGCAATGAATAAATCATTGGTACCTAACGTAGCCATGACCGGCGAAATATCATTGACAGGTAAAGTACTACCGGTAGGTGGGATAAAAGAAAAGACGTTGGCTGCGAAACGGTCGGGTGCGCGAATTCTCGTATTACCAGCAGCTAATAAAAGGGATTATGATGAACTACCGGAATATGTAAGCATAATTCGTTTCTTAATGTATGCTCATTGATTATGACTTGTTGGAAACACAGGTTAAGGCCGATCTTGTCGTGCACTTCGTAAAAGAATATGCGGAATTGTACAAAGTAGTATTTCTGGACAAAGATTAGTGAAGAGTAGGTCAGTGTTTGGGCTCCTTTCAACGCTGCTGATATGTTTTCATTTGTAAAAGATGTAATTATGAGGTTAAGTTCTGCAATTTTATCTACCTCTGTGTAATAGAACTATTGAAACTTCAATTTCATTCCAATTTTTTTGAATTCGCTAAAGCCATGGCTGAGGTCGTTTCAATCAAAGATTGAACCAACAGAATGACAGGAAATATCCCCCAAGGTGCGTTGCACCCAAATGCGATTGCCCAAAACAAAAACTTCGCACAGACAAAATTGGTGAGGTAACGTTTTGGAGACGATCATCTAATACTTACTGGATCGGACGAAAAATGCCCTTCAATACCGATATCAGAAAAAATTGGTTGGAGTGTGAACCACACCAAACCATACAACTGCATAGTACAAAGTACGATTTGGGCAGGGTGTCTCCAACTGAAATTATGCGCCGCGGCGAAAGCTACAAGAAAACATAGTGGACCAGTAAGCAGCGCGGTAATAACTTCCATGGCATGAGTGCCGGACTCCATTAAACCATTGCCATAATGACCATATCTAAAATCGGCCGCGGAATACATATCGAGACCAGCCTTGATAGATGACGTTTCCCTATGAAAGACAAATGCGTATTCGATCCATACCTAGTACGAATTACATAATGGTACAATCGAACAACAAGTCACAGATATCTAACATGAATAACCCCTGACAGAATCAGCCAAAAATTTGTCAGCGTGAATACTCTTTCTCTATTCCTATCTCCAACTGAAAAACTCAGTATTTGAAAAGTTAATCCCACTCCCAAGCCAAGTCCAACGAAAACCAGCGCCCAATCGTTCCAAAGCATCTCAGGAACAGGAAAAGGATGAACATACGACATTTTAAGATGATGTGACCAATGGTCAATTTTTCTGTTTCACTCACGTGGTGCCTTGGATAATACAATAAAGAAAATCTTTTTTTTTTTTATTAATTAAGAAATTTGTTTTTGCAAGGTCGTGTCTGATTTTTATAATAAGGCGCCTTATAAGGCGCCTTATACAATACCATAGACCGGCCTTAGTAGAACAATAATAACTGTGCAACAGCTGGATGTAGTAATATACTTCTAATATATATAGTTATAGTCAATAGTAATTAAAATTAAAATGTTGACTCATTTCTTATCCTTTTGATCTGCACTAAAATTCTGTAGACTCTGTTGTTGCGCATAATATGCTGCATATTGTGCATAATAGGCAGCAGTCGCAGGGTCTGAATATGCAGAAGGATAGCACATACTGGAGTACATACCAGAATATCCATAATTGGCAGGGGCCGCGGGTGGCATCGGCATTGGTGGTGGTGGAGGTGCTGTGGTGGAGGGAGGAGGAGGTGGTGGTGGTGACACTACTGGGGTCGTGGATCCCCATCCAGAATAAGACAAAGATTGCATGTTTGGCAACGAATACATCGAGTTACTCTGAAACACTACGGGAAGCTGGATTGGCCCACGAGAATCCATACCACCCAAAGGATCCAGTTCTTGTGGTCCTCCCCTACTATTACCTCCATCGACGTTATTTTCTGATTTAGTGGAAACAGAACTTACCACTGGCTTCTCCTTGCCACTCAACTCGGCCAAAAAACTATCATATTCACTGTCGAGAGCAACCAGATTTTGGGGGCCATCATCTTTAAGAGGGCAATCTCTTGTTGGATGCGATAAATCACCACAAATTGCACACTTAACACCTGCTGCTTTGAATGCCTTCGCGCGGTAGGGACAATCGAATTGCCGATGGCCTTTTTCTCCACACACTGGACAGTATTCATCTTCGCGCAGAGTACCATTTATAAGTGCAAGTTCTCTCAATTGCTTTTGCTTGTGTTCATTCAATGTGTCATCAGCTGGGCGAAGAATGGCATCGATCAATTTTGCCGCCTTTTCGACATTGTCCATTGTGTCCCCTTGAATATGCACATGCAGTTCATCATCATCGTCAATATTTTTCGCTGCACGCCCTTTACTACCTTCTTTAGCACTACCTTTACCACGAATACTGATCTTGCAACCTGTTTCCATTTCCATCTGTTTTTGTGTATTTCCTCTCGGACCAATGATCAAACCAATATAGTTAAAATTTGGATCAGCATTCTTAGGCATATAAATCTTCTTGGTCGGCTTCTGCTTAACAAAATCAGATGGTGGAATATAATGAGGATTCAATTTAATTAAAGCTTCAATGACAGATATTCGTTGTTGGGTCAATGACTCTCTCATACGCACTTCACGAGTATTTGTGCGTTTGCCATTGGAGTCGTACTTTGGTGGAGGAGAAAGAGAGCGATTGGGGTCCTGCTCAATGATAAGTGCATCGCGAGCAACTGTCAGAAGTTTTGCATTGATTTGCTGAAGTTGAAGATTTAATACAATGGTTTGTTGAATGATTTCCTCGGTGAGAGGAGCGGGCTGCGAAGTTGGAATACCAATTTGAGTTACCATCGGATTGAGAGGGGTAACTGTTGGGGTATCCGCTGATCCCCATCGGGATCTTCGTACTTTCTTTGATCCATCATCTGCTACAACAGCGGATAACACAGTAGTTGAGGCATTGTCTCCCATAACAGCATTCGGTAAATCAGAACCCATATTGACACTGTTGACATCTCCAGATTCAGCCAAATCGCCCCATCTGTTCCTCCTTTTCTTTACATTATTCAGTGTATTATCTTCTTCGCTCATACTAGAAAGTTTTCTCTGAGTAGAATGGACCAAAAATGTTCATGTAAAATATTAGGTTCTAGAAGTATTTTATTATTAGAG
>JACCEA010297077.1_pt1 | contig 17520 bp, 18 predicted proteins | sample 7449851 | NCBI WGS metagenome assembly JACCEA01 (sample SAMN15323453, study PRJNA562643) | freshwater metagenome | isolation source: river surface water | place: USA:Blue River Watershed | collected 2017-08-18
ACTACGACAAAATCCAAGAATCAGACAAAATCGATATCTTAGGATTAACAACATTTGCACCAAACAAATCATTGACAATGGTATTAAACCACGCCGATGGCAGCAAAGATGAAATCACTGTAAACCATAGCTACAACGACCAACAAATCGAATGGTTCAAAGCTGGTGGCGCATTGAATATCATCCGCAAATCAGTAGGTTAATCTTTTTGAGGGACATTATCCTCAAACTCTATAAAAAAAGGCGCCGTTGGCGCCTTTTTTGTTGGTATCACCTATATTAATGAATCAATTACCAATTCACACCATTAATTAAACCATAAAAAATGCCCTTGAAATTCAGGGGCATTTTTTGTTTATTATTTATCAATAGGATGGACACATCAAAAAACAAACCTAGCTTCCCAAAATTTCAATTTATTGTTGTATTAATGCAATCTTTAATCCTCGATGTTATAATATTCAATAATTTTAACGATAGTGTTACTAGGCAATTGACAAATGACACCGTCTAAGGTAATAAAATCGAAGTTCCAATTAGGTTTATTCAAAAAATAACCATTATAAATATTCCCGTTTCTAAGTTTAACCCCAATAAATCTGTTCTTCTTTGATTCTCTTAATTCTTTCAAATTTTCATTACTAAATTCTAAATATTCAGCTTTCAACAATTTAATTTTGTTGTTGACTTTTTGAATATATTCATAATACGCGGTCCAATTTTCAACTGTATTTAATGAACCAAATTTGGCAACTTTAAAACCTTTTGAAATAGGAATATCGATATACAACTCATGATTTTCTGAATTTTCCACAAACTGCGGAACAATAACTTGAGCCGTTAATTTTTTTTGACATATGAAGGTCAAAACAATTAAAAAAAATATTTTTCTGTTCATTTTTTTACAATTCATTATTTTGCAATATCGCATATTTTTTAATTTTTTTCAATTCATCCAATGATCTGTTGTCATTCATCGTGATATCCAAGATTGAATTACCTGCACGAAGATTCACTAAAGAAACTACAAGACCAAAATTACTCGAAATATTACCCCATTGATCTTTATTTAGATATTTTTTTAAAAAAGTGTATCCCCTCGTTTTATTTTCTAGATCAAAATATCCTCCTCCACAATTAGTTACTTTTTGATAGTCATATAAAATATTCAAATTTTCAATTTCTAAATCAGCAGTAATTTTTGATTTTTCCCAAATCGGTTTAAATGGTGGATGCCCTTGTTGAACTCCACGACAACTCTCTGTTTTGCTATTAAATAAACTTTGATAACAAATTCCGCACCAACCGCCATCATTTCCTTTAGATAATATAGGTCTAAATTGAATGTCCTGAAATTTAATATCAATTAAAGAATTATTCTCACCTAAAACATTAAAATCCAAACCATTACTGATTTTGAAGTTTAGTATTTCATTTCTTAGCTTAAATATTATCCTTAAAATTTGATCTATTGATTCAACATTTCTGTAATAAAATTGACCCGATTTTTTCAAATCGATGGCCAAAGTTAAAACATAAACTTTCAATCCTATTTTTTGATATTCAAGAACTTCAGTTTCATTCAAAGACAAGGCCTTAAGCGTATTGAATACAATATTTTTATAGTTGTCTATGTTAGAGGTAGGTTTAACTGAAATACCCAAAGGAATATTATAACTATTCGAAATTTTTGTATTTACAATTGGTTCAGAAACAGTCAAACTATACTCAAAACAATTTTTCAGCAAGTCCCCAATAGTTTCATTTAAATTTTGAATAGCAACTTTTTCATTTTTTTCATTTAACTTTTTTTGATTAATATTGAAAGCAAATAGTTCCCCTTGCAATTCATGTTCAATTCCTTTACTTGTAACAAAAGTTGTTAATTTCGTAACAGACACGGTTGCTTTTAAGGAAGTCCTAAAATCACCTCCAGGAAGTTGTCCTTCAGCAATTATTTCAAATTTTTGAATATTACCATTTGAAACTGAAACAATTTCATCTTTTACCAAATTATCATTCAGGATTTCTGTCTTAGAAGATATGAACGTACCAAAAGCTTGCTCGACCGCACTTCTTAAAGCGCTTTGTTTAGCTTCTTCCTGGGTTTTGCCTTGCCCACTAACCACTAGAGTTACTATTTTATCATCCTTTTGAGCAGTTAAAGTAAAGCAACTGAAAAAAACAAAAGTAAGCAAAATGCACTTAATAAAATTTTTCATATAAGCTGTGTAATATTTTATTTTTTTATTTCACGATAATAGAAAAACACCATTCGCTTTGGGTCGGTAGCATCAAAATTAGCAAGTAATTCAAGTCCCTGAGAAAAGCCACTTGAATTCTGTTTAATTGATTCTATTGATTCTGTGACTGATGTTGATTTTCCAGTAGAATCTTTCTTCTCTGTTGTTTTTATTATCATATCCATGGAAATGTTTGATCCATTGAGAAATGTATTTACTTGAGATTGCGCCTTAACCTGAGCCACACGAATCATCATCGATTCATTAGGATATTTAGCTTTTTCAATACTAATTACTGAAAGCATGTACTGATGATCGTAATCATCTACGATTTTTACACCTTCAAATGGTGTTGCATTATACATTCTTTTAATAAAGTTTGTAAACGCTGTTTTATCTTCATTGAAGGATTGTGCGAAAATTGCATGTCCGTGAAGAAATAAAATTGAAAATAAAATTTTTTTAAAATTCATATTCTTGTAATTAAATTTATTTATTAAAATTGTTTAGCCTGACTAATTGAAATTGAACTAATTTTTGAAATTTCATCCTCGGAATATATAGCAATATATTTACTTAAGTGAATATTCTTTTTGAATTTAATTGTACCTATTAAATAAACTTCTTCTTTGGTATTTAAATTCGATAAAACACCAAAGGATTCTTGGTTAATAAAATCAAAATCGTAATAATGATCATATACCAAACCTTTTTCCTTATACAATATACCTGTCCCTGAATAATAAAACTCTTGGTCTAATAATATTTTATTTCTCAATGCTTTATTCCAATCGGTATATATAGACCAAGAACTCGTCAAAGAACCCGGATATTGGATACTTCTCCAATCATAGAGAATACCTTTCCGAAATTTAAAATTGGGGTATCCCAACCCATCCTTTGGAAAACCTGATCTCTCATTTGAATCGTAATTAACTCTCCAATAACCAAAATCATCGTTTTCATTTAATGGCAAAATATTTTGAGAATTTTTTATATCCTTATCCTTGCTTTTACAACAGGTATTTACAGAAAGTGAATCAATTTTTGAATCAAAATTAATCTGAATAATAAAGTTATGTATAAATTGATTTGATTTTAGAAACAAATTTTGAAGAGCAATGGCTGATTTATGATTTCTCAAGAAAAAATTATTTCCTTCAACTTCATCAAAATTTAACATATAAATTTTTTTATTCAGTTTTTTATAATTTTCACGCTCAGCATCAGACATTGCAATACCGCGAATTGTAGATTTGAAATATGATACAAATTTGTTAAAATTGTCATTAGGATTTGCTCTAACTTTAAGTGGAAGTTCAAAATGCTCCGAATTGCTGCTTTTTCGGGGTTCGTCAGCTTGAACAATATAATCAAGACTTTTTGAGAGTATGATATTTGAAGTTTGACACAAATTTAAAATAGCTATCAATTCAGCTTCCTCGTTGATTTTTTGTTGTTTCAAATTAGCGCCAAACAATGCACCTTTAAACTCTACCACAACGCCCTTGCTCTCTGCAAAAGAAGTTAGTTTTGATACTGAAACAAGGGCATTCAATGTTGTCGAAAATGCGCCATCTGGAGTTTGTACTTCAGAAATCACATCAAACTTTTGAATATTCCCATTTGATATAGATACAATTTCATCTTTTACTAGATTATCATTGAGAATTTCAGTTTTAGTTGAAATAAAAGTACCAAAAGCTTGCTCAATTGCACTTCTCAATGCGTTCTGTTTCGCTTCTTCTTGTGTTTTTCCGCTACCGCTTACTACTAGGGTTACGGTTTTGTCATCTTGTGCTTCGGCATTGGCTAAAAAAGCGAATGCAAACAAAATTGTTAATAATATTTTTTTCATGTTATTATTTGTCCAAATTCTAAAAATCAGTGAAATCCTAATTTGATTTATTTATTTTGTTATTTTTTCAAAATTTCAAATTTCGAAATTTTCTTTATTTCATCTATGGTTCTAATGTCATGTATTTCAAATTGTACTAATGGAAGTTGATATTTCAAATTCGCAAAAGAAATTACGACACCAGAATTTTCATGACTATTTATTATTTTTTTCAATGGTAAAAAATTCTCAATAGTAGGATTAATTTTTGAATTATGAGTAAAAAAACAACATTCTATACCAGATCTCCAACCAATTTTTTTAATTAGAAATTTCTCTGATAGAACATTGAAAGCATCTTGTGTTTTTTTGTTGCGATTGTATAATTTTTTTTCTAAATAAACTTCTTTATAATGTATTGACGGATTAAGCTTTTCTAAATCCCCAGAAATACTTACTTCATTATGAAACAAACTACTAGCAAAAATCCCACAACCACCTGATCGAAAATTATTTGTTAATATAACTCTAAAATTATCATCGTTAATTTTCACATCTAAATACTCATCTCCTGGATCCCCCATATACTGTTTAATCGAGAATTTTGTCAAATCAAATTCATCAATACCATTTTTAATGACAAAATTTGTCATTGAATTATTCAAACTATATATTGCATCAATCAATAATAACAAACTGGATTTACTACGAAAAACAAAGTACCCTTTATTTTTACTGTTCGCAATTGTCAAAGGATATATTTTTTTGTTTAATTTAAGATAATCTTCAATTTCATTTTCAGACATTGACAAATTCTTAATTGTTTCATAAAGTACATTAGGTATTTTCTCAAAATTTTTATTGGCTGTGACTCCTATTTTTAATAGGATATCCCATTTACCATTTTCATTCTGTATTGGTTCATTTGCGTCAATTTTAAAGTCAAATGAAACTTTAGCAATATTGCGAAGTATTTCTCCAAGATTTTCAAATCCGATAACTTCATTTTTTTCGTATAATTCTTGCATAACTATGTTCGAAGCAAATAAGTTTCCTTTAAACTCAACAACAACGCCTTTGCTCTCAACAAAAGATGTTAATTTCGTAACGGAAACAGTTGCCTTTAATGAAGTACCAAAATCACCATTAGGTACTTGTACCTCAGAAATAATTTCATATTTTTGGATATTTCCGCTTGCAACTGACACTATTTCATCTTTAACCAAACTATCATTTAGAATTTCCGTCTTTGATGAAATGAATGTGCCAAAGGCTTGCTCAATTGCGCTTCTTAAAGCATTTTGTTTTGCCTCTTCTTGCGTTTTTCCGCTGCCGCTAGATACAAGGGTTACGGTTTTGTCATCTTGTGCATTGACCTGTAATGTTAACAGCAAAGCAATTATTAGTAGTATATTTTTCATTTTGTTAATATATATTCTTCTATAATTTTATTTTAAAAAATCTAAAAACCTTTAAATGCCAATGAAGTTAAATGTGCTATACATAGTTAATAAATGACATTTTTACATTGTTGAAATATTGCCCAAATGATGAGCACACATTTAACAGTGTAATTAAAATGAAAATCATTTTAATTACACTGTTATTCTTAATTCAAGTTCCTTTTTGTAAATTATGTATATAATATTAAGATCATCATAAATTGACCTTTCCGGATTTCTTTCAATTTCAGTCAATATCAATTTCAAATTTTCAATTGAAGTTTCTTTTGCTTTATTTTTTACTTGCTCAATAAAGTCTTCGGCTATTTTGAATATTTCTGCAGTCATTTTATCGTTTCATCAATTGAATTGAAAGAATTTCCCCGAGCATTAAAATAATCCTTAACATCACTTTCTATACTCATCCTTAGAGAATTGTTATCTTTGAATATCACTTTGTCATTCTTATCTATTGTATATTCAGAAATAAAGTACCCCTGTAAATCACCGGGTATACCTTCCGGTAGTTTCTTCGAATCACTTTTTTCACGTATAAAATAAACAGATAAAAAAGGATTGCTTTTTTCTAATGCTAAAGCAATACCAGCCTCTATAAATACATTACTATTTTCATTGGTTAAATCTATAATTATTACCTGAGAATCTTCAATTCTCTGTATAATACTTTTTAGAATTGTTCGACCAGCAGATGCCCTTAATCTTCGATAATTTATATTATAATTAAATTTTTCATTTTCGTTATCTGAAAATCGGGATTTTACCACTTTGCAGACATAGCTAATTGCTATTTCTGAATTAGATGCTTGCTCACCCTCCTTTCTCCATTGATATGCAGAAGAAATTGTAAATTGATTTTTCATTTCTACCTCCAAATAATATTATTATAGGTAACTGTTTTAGGTTGATTTTTAGCTTGTTCCACTGCAATTTCCCTATATGCATTTACCCTCAACTTATCTAACTCGAAATTTCTATTGGCTTGCTTTTCTTGAGCTATTGCATCCCTTTTTGATTGATTTTCCCTATAAACATCATCGCGTTTCCCCTTTTCCTCTGCTATTCTAACTTGTTCTTTTTGAGCAGCAATTTTGTCTTCATACTGCTTCATTTTGAACAACCATTTTTCCTTTTCATCAGACTTCAATTTCGCCTCAATTGATGCTATTAATTTCTTGGCTTCTTTCTGGCATGCTGCATTTACATTAATAGTATTCAATACTTCACCCGCTTTCTCTGCGCCATCTGGATTTAAACTTGCACTCCATATAATCTTGGCTTCATTTAACTTTTTTAAACCATCTTGATCGATACTCTTCTGATAGACACCAGCAAGAGTATCTAGGCACTTATAATAACACTCTTGACAAACATCTGGCACCAAAGACAATTCATAAATTGCTTCATTAAACTTTTCTTGTTTCACAAGTGTTTGCGCTTCTTTTATGATAAAATCACATTGCGTAGTATAGTAATCAATGATCTTTTTTTTGCCCTCCTCAATAAAAGCTACAACCTCTTTATTTTTAGGATTAATGGTTTTAATTGCTTCAATGAACGATTTGTTTTCATTAGTACCGACTCCTTTTAAAGACAATATTACACTGGAAAACTTACTGTTTTTGACCGCATCACCGACAAAAATGGTTACATCTATATTTTGTGCAATCATTTGCGGTGGGCCAGAAATAATATCTTTTGTTCCAACATTCACAACTGCCGTTATAATAAATCTAGGATTTACTTGTGACCCTCCAATACCATTGTTAACAACAATTTGATTGAGTTTATTCAATAATAATTTCTGAGCTTCTCCAGGTAGACCAATATTCTCCGGCAAATATGCATTCAAAACAATCCTGCCAAAATCATCCAACTTTACTTGTCCCTTCAACAAACCAACTGAAAGGAAAAGGATAAAAATAAATTTCTTCATCTTATTTTTCACCAAAAACCAATATTGCTTCACCCAACCCGCGAGTCATTAATTTAATTTCAAAATTATATGGTGTAGCTTTGAAATATTTCTGTAATCCTTTTGCAAACATTCTTGCGTCTACTGCATTATTATTTGCATCGTAAATTGGAATTCTCACTTGTTCAAAATTGATTACATTTTCCGTTGCATCAGACATATTAAATCTTCCACTAACAGTGTTTTTTTGCATCCATTCGTTAACAATATCCGTTAATTCTTTTCCCTCAAATTCAGTCTCAAAATTATTTGACCATGAATCCCATTTTTTAATCGTCAATTTAATTTCACGACCATTTTTTAACATATCATCAAAATGACCCTGAAGCTGATTTGTAAAAACATCAATATTTGCTAAAATTGCATTTTGTAACAACACTGGCACAATTTCAGTTGAACTAGGAGTCCCATTTCCAGATGATGAAGCAATTCTTTTACTCGTATATGAATCAAATGCTTCCAAAGTAAAAGAAACTGATTTCCCTTGCTCTGTTTTGTTAACTTTCCACCATATTTGAATTAATATATCTGCCTTAGCTCGTTTTTTTAATTTATCTAAAGGACTTTCAGCAATGGAAGAACCACTAGACGTACTGGTTGTCATATTATCTTCTGCGGCCCTAGCTTCAATAGCTTTTAATTCTTGCTCAACGTCTTTTAAAGGAAAACCTCTGTCAATCATTAAAGAACCAATTTTACTAATCACTTGTCCAATTTCTGCATCTTCTTGAAACACTTGTTTGTAATTAGGCACTTTTTGCTTAGTTCCTTGATTGTCAAATTCCGTCATAAAATAACGTTGTTCACACCAATTGTCACTTGGCAATACCATAAGCGTTGGTTTTTTCGCCTGTGCGTTTACGTTCAAGGCAACAAAACCACACACCGCCATCAACAGCATTGATTTAAAATACTTAAAATCCATTGTTTAATTTTTTAATAATATTTTTTTCTTCGAGATATTTCCTGAGATTTTCCTTTGCAATAGACAACTCATACACTTTAAGTTTTTGCCCTCCATTCTCTTTAATATTCTCTTTTAAATTGTTAGAGGAGAATCTATTCCAATCACCTGATTTTGCAAAAAAATCTTTTTCTATCGTTTTGAATTTTTCAATTTCTGAACCATCATTTAAAATTGGAAGTAAAGATTGACAACCATTTCCACCTGCAATACCATCAAACAAAACAGCATACACTCCATCTTTTTTTGCCTCTTCAAATTTGTATTTATTTTTTTTCTTGGGACTCCAAATTTTAAAACAAGTGTATCCTTCTAAATTTACTGATACACATTCTGTTTGAAAATGTTTAGGCGAATTTTTTTTGAATGAAAATAAAATACCAATACATAATATCAGCAATATTGCCCATCCCGTATTTGTTCTTTTTATCATATTTATCAAACTATTTTATAGTTTATTAGAAACTCTAATTATCAATCAATATCATAGATTAAATACTTTAACAAATGAAAATTTTTATTAATTTATCATGAAAAAATATGTTATTAAACGGTGTCAAATTTTACTTAAAATTTTAGTTTCAACACAAATAAACATCCGTGATGAATAAAACAAATTTCCAAATTTGGATTTTTTTTCCAAAATCAGGACGTTTCTCCCTAAAAAAGACTTCACAAAGAAAATAATTCACCCGCTAAATTTATTAAACCAAGAATTTTATATTATTTTTGAGAAAATCATAGTTATATGAATAGTAAATTTGATCCTATTAAGGAAACTGACAACATAATTTCCAACATCAAGAAATTTCGTGAACTTAAAAACATTACCAGAGAACAAATTGCTGATGAACTCGAATTAAGTGCTTCAGGATACTCTAAAATTGAACGCGGTGAAATAGAACTTTCAGTAACTAGATTATTACAAATTGCAAATATCCTCGATGTGGAAGTAACACAAATAATTAACTTTGACATTACAACCATTTTCAATATCTCCAAAAATATTAGCATGAATGATCAAGTTAAAGTTGATCTTAATACCCAAAACAAAAATGAATATTTAGAAAAATATGTTAAGCTTCTGGAAAAAGAGAATGAGGATTTAAAAAGTAAATTAAACATCATTTAAATATATACACCATCGTTGATTAGTATACCGCGTAAACAACAAATTCACCCCATCCATTAACCCATAAAAAATGCCCCTGAAATTCAAGGGCATTTTTTATTTATTATTTATCAATTATATAAACACATCACCCATTCACCCCATTATTTCATTGCGGGATTTATTGGCAACTTAGGATTCCGAGCATACCATGTATAGGTTTTTACACAGTCGAAAACAGGAAAACCATTGCCTTTGTCGATTCCATTTCCAGTTCGTACAACCACCATGTTTTCTTTGTCCTTTGGCAAAATAACATATTGACCACCCAATCCCTGGAAATAAGAAAATTTAATTCCACCAATCTCCCCGAGCCAAAAAGAATGTCCATAATTTTCACTTCTGTATGGCTTTTGAGCAAGTGCCAAAAATGTTGAATCAACAATTGTCTCTCCCATGTAATTCTTCCCATGGTGCATCACAAGAAGTCCCAACTTTCCGAAATCTCTCGCTGTTGCATCCACACAGCAATAAGTTAATTCCTTGCCGTTTTCTTTATCCAATGACCAATAAGCAGCATACTCCGCTCCAATTCGTTTCCAAAGTTTGGTTTCAGCAAATTCAGATACGTTGGCAAAAACCTGTTTTCCTTGCGCGTCTTTAAATTGATTCAAAGCACTTTGAAGTACAAATCCCAACAATTGAGTTGATCCACTCTGATATTGAAACTTTTCACCCGGCTTGCTAATAACATCAATTGTTCTCATAACCCCTTCAATATCACTTGAATAATAAGCTTTCGCGGTAATTCCGAATGGAGACGCATATCCCTCATCCCAATCCAACCCGGCTGTCATAGTACTCAAATGTCTGAGCGTAAGTTCATTCGCATATTTCCCTTTGATCCATGGAACATATTTGATCACTTGATCATCCCAAGAACCTACAATTTTATCTTGAATGGCTATTTGCGTCAATAAAGTAGTGATGGTCTTTGCCATTGAAAAAGAATTTGTTCTTGTACTATCTTGTATTCCATTGAAATAATGCTCAGTAACCAAACTGTCGTTTCTAAAAATCAAATAAGAACCCGAATGGGTTTTCACCAACATCTCTTCGAGCTTTGGATTCAATTTCGCATGTTCCTCTTTTTTAACTAAATTAAAAACATGGGCTGGATCATTTGCAATGTTTCTCACATCAAAATCTACCCAATCGGTATAATGTGCAGACTTTTCACCCTGTAAATAAGTAGAGCTCACGCCTTTAAATAAATAACGATAGGGTGAAATCCACAATAAGGCCATCATCAAGAACAAGATTCCCAAGACAACAAACAAAACTTTGAACTTTTTCATTGGTTTAATTTCGGTCAAAGATATGAATTACAAGCGAAAAGAAACGACAATTAAATTTAGAATGTCTACTGAATCGTGCATTTGTAATCTTAATGTCAGCAACACGCGATTCTTTGTCCCTCAAAATGATAAATCGCGTATATTTGTATTTATGTTAAAATCGAGAAATTCCCTTTCTTTCATATTGGTTACACTTTTATTTGGACTCATTTATATAGCTGGAGCGGCTTTAAAACCGAAGCATCAGGGTTCTGTATTCGGAGAAAAACCTGGTTTTTTCGAGCAGTGGTTTGAAGCAAGAAAAAATGCCGACGGAATTGTACCTTCTTGGTTAAGAACACAATGGAGTAAATGGGACCGCAACCAGGTGGTTTCGAGAAACAATTTTGCGGTGATCGACAGTATCCATGAAATTGGACCTGAAGATATTGGGGGACGTACGAGGGCCATGTGGGTTGATCCAACCAACGACAATTTAATTCTAGCATGTGCCATTTCTGGTGGTGTTTGGAGAACTGAAAATGCCGGTGCTACTTGGAAACCTGTGAACGATCAGGAAATATCTTTGATGCCAAGTTGCATTACAGCCAATCCATTTAATTACAACGAAATATACTATGGCACCGGCGAATGCCGCGATGCAGGTGTGCACAACAACGGCAATGGGGTATTTAAATCTACCGATAGAGGAAAAACATTCAAACAATTGAGCTCCACCGTGGGCGTTTCAGGGATGGATGCAATTTGGGACATTGAACATTCTTTATCAGACAGTAACATCATTTTTGTAGGTACCAATTCACAAGGATTGTATCGATCTACCGACAAAGGAAACAGTTGGCAACAGGTGTTTACTGGTGGCAACAAAATGGTATCAGATATTTTGGCCCTGCCAAATGGACGTGTTATTATTTCACAGCAGTCTAATTCCGTTTATATTTCAGATTCTAATGGAAAACCAGGAACATTTGTCCAAATCACGAATTTCCCGAACAAACCAGTTGGTGGTACATTCAGGCGCATACAAATGGCTAATTGTGCCAAATATCCTAAAGTAGTTTATGCACTTTTTGAAGGCTATGGTTTCCAAGACGATCCTGCTGCATTTTACAAAAGCAGTGACGGCGGTAAAAATTGGATCAAACGCACCACTCCTGTAGACATAGGCCCGGGGTATCAAGCTTATTGTGTGATGCTCGGTGTAAGCGCAGTAGATTCTAACAAAGTTGCCGCTGGAGGTGTAAGTGCCTGCTATTCAATCAATGGTGGATCCACTTGGCGCAATTTGAACGGCAGTCACTCCGATCATCATTCATTTGCTGCTTTAAGAACAAAATCAAATGACTTTTTATTGGGGACGGATGGCGGAATTTATAAATTCACCTGGGGAACAGGAAACACCATTGCCAATTTAAACAACGGATATCACGTGACTCAATATTACGCTGGAGCCCCTGGAATGGATGGTTTAAATTCGGTAGCTGGCGCGCAAGACAATGGAACTCATTATGCTTACACGGCCATGAACAATCGAAAAATATTCGGTGGAGATGGTGCCTATTGTCATATTGGAATGCAAGATGGAAGTGTTGCCTATGTTTCTTACCAAAATGATGGAATCAATAGAATCGACAATTTCATTGGCGGATTTGGCAATTCAACGAGCATTTCTGATGCCCGTTTTTCAACTGAAGGAGTAGCCTTTATCAATGCTTACACCATGAATCCAGCCGACCAATCCATGTTATTTTATAGAACCAACATCGGCATTTTCAGATCATTGGATTATGGAGAATCTTGGGATAAAATGAACAAAACAACCCGTTCCGGAATCAAAGCTTTAGCTTGCAGTGAAGATGCAAACCCGGTATTTTACTATGGCGGTTCAGCGGCACAAATTTATAAATTAGAAAACGCTGGCACTGCAGAACCTGGTACAGAAGTAAATTTCAACACTTCAGTTCCGGCAAGTGTAACATCTGATTATATCAATTCTTTCACCATCAATCCTTTGAACAAGTATCAACTATTTGCTTCGTTTACAACTGTAAACAACCAAGGAAAAGTGTGGAAGGTGAGTAAACTCGACAGTACCAAACCAATTTGGGAAAATGTTTCTGGAAACTTGCCTCCAGGATTACCGGTAAATATGGTGGCATTGGATCCACAGGATCCGGAAAATAAAATTTTCGCCGCAACAGATTTCGGTTTTTATTTTACAATCGACGGAGGTAAAACTTGGCAAAAAGACACGAGAATTCCGAATGTAGAAATTCACGAGATCAAAATGCGAAATTCTGACCGACGATTGTTTTTATTTACCCACGGAAGAGGCTCTTGGTCTATCAAATTGGCTCCGTTAAGCAATGTTAAGAAGATTCAAAAATCGAACAATCACATACTTAAAGCTTACCCGAATCCTGCAAATACCATATTGAATCTTGAAACCGTCACAGGCGAAGCCATTTTGGGTGTTAAAATCTATCACATCAATGGCCAAGTTGCGTTTGAAGAAACAGGGAATGTTAAAAATATTCAAGTTGGACGTTTAAAAAGCGGAATTTACTTTGTTCAAGTTCGCACCCGAAATAACGCTTACACTCAAAAAATCAAAATTAGTCACTAACAATGCTCCCGAAAGAAATTGAAGCTGCACTGAAAACTCTGGAAACCCAAATTTCAGAAATCTCTGAAATGTTGAAGGAGGTAAACAACGACATTATAGACGGAGGGTTTTCTGAATGTCCCATTTTTGTGGCTCATCAAGAAAATGCAAAAATTGGCGAAATGATTCTTGATAGAACTGAATTTGGATTCCCCTACTCTATCAATGCCACAGTTGTTGAGCGTTTGATTGAACTTAACATTCTCAATGAGGATAAACTACCCCAATTTAAAAGTGCACTTGGCGATCCAAAGAAAAACATGTGCATTTTATGGCTTCATGGCGAGCACTCTCAATTTATTTTTACGCCATTTTTAAAAACAGCGAAGGCGTAAATGATTCAAGACATTCACATTGAAATCGTAATTTTAAATTACAATACCAAAAACATACTTGAACAATGTTTGCCTCAAGTGGTGGCCCATTCTCAATACCCCAACTGCAAAATTGTGGTTGTAGACAATGCCAGCACCGACGATAGTGTAAGTTTCGTAAAAAAACAGTATCCACAAATCGAACTCATTGTGCTTGATTCGAATACAGGCTTTGCCGGTGGGTACAATCGCGGACTTAAAGGAAGAACTGCAGACTATTTTGTAATGTTAAATTCTGACGCAGAACCATCGAAAGGTTGGTTGGAACCCCTGCTGAATATGGTTCAACAATTTCCTAATCTGGGAGCTTGTCAACCTAAAATTTTGGACTATTACAAAAGAGATAAATTTGAATATGCCGGAGCGGCAGGTGGTTATATCGATCAATTTGGTTACCCGTTTTGCAAAGGAAGAATCTTTGGAAATGTTGAATTTGATCATCAGCAATACAATCAATCTGATCAAATTTTCTGGGCCTCTGGTGCTGCCATGTTTATCAAGCGTGAGGCTTGGGAAAAAGCAAATGGTTTGGATGAAGCCTTTTTTGCACACATGGAAGAAATTGATTTATGCTGGAGATTACAACTTTTAGGTTATGCAATTTACAACTGCCATGAAAGTATATTTTACCACATGGGTGGTGCTACATTATCCAATCAAAATCCGCGTAAAACATACCTGAACTTTCGCAATTCTTTGCTTATGTTGCACAAAAATTTACCCGAGACAATCAAAGGTAAACGCATTCTTCAAAGAAAACTTTTCGATGGGTTGGCGGCTTTCTTATTCCTCATTCAAGGCAAACCTAAGCATGTTTGGCAGATCTTTAAAGCACATCAATATTTCGACAATCACAAGAATGAATTTCAAATTTCTTCGAATACCAAACCGTTGAAATCATTATCAGGAGTACTCAATGATTCTTTGGTTTTTGGTTATTTCCTCAGAAATAAAAAAACTTGGGGTAGTTGGTTCTCTCGCTAACTTGATCTTGGATGAAATTTCACCAAAGTATCAGCTAAATAACTTCTGTCCAAATGGGTGTAAATCTCAGTCGTTGTGATCGATTCATGTCCCAACATTTCTTGAACCGCTCTTAAATCAGCCCCTGCCTCAACCAAGTGTGTTGCAAAACTATGACGAAAGGTATGCGGACTTATGACTTTATCGATTCCTGCCATCATTGCAGCCTTTTTAATGAACAAAAACACCGACTGCCGGGTCAGTCCACGACCATATCGGTTCAAAAACACCAAATCTCTGTGTTGTTTGGAAATGTCGAGTTTATTTCGTATATTATTTGTATACAACCGTATGTGTTTCAAGGCACGCTCCGAAATGGGTACAAGTCGTTCCTTATTTCCTTTCCCTAACACCTGAATAAACTGTTCATTCGCATGCACATGGGTCATTTGTAATCCTACCAATTCAGACACCCTCAAGCCGCAACTATACAGTGTTTCGAGCATTGCCACATTCCGCTCGCCTTCATCGGTGGATCGGTCAATTGTTAAAATCATGGCATCTATTTCTTCCGGACTCAATACCACGGGTAACTTTCTACCTGTCTTGGGAGGCTCTAAAAAATCCGCTGGATTATCACTTAACAAATCTTCTATTACCAAAAATTTATAGAAGGCACGAACCCCAGAAACAATGCGCGCTTGAGATGTGGCTTGGAATCCCATTTCCGCGATAAATGCGGAAAATTGTTCAAGTTTTTTTTGATTGAGGGACAGTGGCGTGTTAAATCCTAAATCGGCCGACCAAAATTTTAATTTTTCGATGTCTCTTCCATAGGCTTCAATGCTATGTTTAGACAAAGATTTCTCTAGAGTCAGATATTGTTTGAAAGACCGTATGGCTTCATCCCATCCCATTCTAAGGAATGAATTTGACTTTATTTACCTGAAGAATTTCTTTTGTATCGGCATTCAGCACCCAAACCATGCAGCTTAATTTATCGGCTTTCCATTTTGCCACTCTTGGAATATAGTAATGTTTCTCAACTGTGAACCCAGCAGGCATGTCTAGCTGTGGTAATGGATCACCATAAGCCGATGTCACTAATTTTCTCATCACATGTTTGAATGTATAATTTTCTTCAACTCCAGTTGGTGTAGATTGCCAACCAACCATATCATCCTCAAGAATTGCAATGACCCAGTTAAGTTTGGTAGTGCTCGGAATATTGGTATTGGCAATGGCTTTAATCTCTACCCTGCCTTTGTCTTCATCGGTCAACCAAGTTGCTTTTAAGTCAATGTTAACGGGTGTCGTTTTTACTTTTTGCTGATCCACTACAATCGACCATGAATTTTCATCAATGAAATACTTTCCGTTGTAACTCACGTTATCGATAATTCCACTTGGTAAATTTGTTACCGCACCCAATGTCCCTACCAAATCATCTGCATCTTTATTCACAAGAGTATCAAATCCTTCCCAAGGATTTGAAAGTGGTTTGTAGTTGGGATAAATGGCCAAAAGTTGTATTTTCCCCGGGTTAGCTTTTTCCAATTCGTGCGCTTTTTCAGCTGCTCTAGGACAATTATTGCAACGCACTCCGGTGATATCAATTAACAGAATTTGTTTCGTTTGAGGGGCGGGTGCAGATGAAAGGTAAGAGGTATCGAGCAAAGGACGTTCTTTAAATTTCAAACCTGTTGGAGGTTCTTCCTCGCACGAAATGAAAGAAAGTGCAAAAAATATCCCTCCAAATAATATTGTAGAAATTCTCATTCCACGAAAATACGAAAAACCTTTGTTTGGTTATATTTGTTATTCAGAATAATTATGAGAAATTTAAAAAGAAACGTATTGGCTTCTGGAGCATTTGCATTGCTTACAGGATGTTTTTTTGGCAAATCAAAAACAGTAGATGCACAAACTGCACAAAGTTCTAGTCCATCAGAATCTGTTTACAGTATAAAAATCATGCAGTTAGACGGTAAAACACCGATTGACTTGGCGCAATTCAAGGGCAAGAAGATTTTATTTGTAAACACTGCAAGTGAATGTGGTTTTACTCCGCAATATGAAGATTTGCAAAAATTACAAGAGAAATATGCCGATAAATTGGTAGTCATTGGAAGTCCATGCAATCAATTTGGATCACAAGAACCAGGAACATCAGATCAAATTGCCACTTTTTGCAAGAAAAACTTTGGAGTTACATTTTTACTTACACAGAAAATTGATGTAAAAGGAGATGCACAACATTCTCTATATCAGTGGCTCACAAAAAAATCAAAAAATGGTGTTTTAGACTCTGAAGTAAAATGGAATTTCAACAAGTTCATTGTAGATGAAAACGGCAAGTTGTTGGCTTATTTTGCGTCAACAACAGGTCCATTATCATCAAATATCACTGAAATCATAGAGAAATAAGAATTATTTTGGGCTTACAGCGACTTTTTTATGGCTTTTTGAGGCCTTAACATTATTTTCGCGCTTGAAAAAATAGACTCATGAGCATTCTAGTTAATAAAAATTCGAGAATTGTAGTTCAAGGATTTACCGGAAACGAGGGA
>JACCEA011949252.1_pt1 | contig 17518 bp, 19 predicted proteins | sample 7449851 | NCBI WGS metagenome assembly JACCEA01 (sample SAMN15323453, study PRJNA562643) | freshwater metagenome | isolation source: river surface water | place: USA:Blue River Watershed | collected 2017-08-18
CTTGAGGGCCGCATTCTGATCCATCTCTAACTCCTATACAGTCACTGTTGTGCTATTAACTGTCTCCAGTATGTCAGTGATTTACCTTCGAATTTCTGACAGATATCAAACTCAAGAGAAAACCCCTAGATGTATTTGGTCCTGATCGCGTGGATTTACGTGGCTTTGATGATGGCAGTGGCCGAAGCGACAAGCCCAGTGGGCTCTTTGCTTGGCGCCCTGTTTACTTTCTTGCTCTATGGCTTATTGCCCATGGGCGTGGTCGGCTACATCATGGGAAGCCCCGCCAGACGCAGAGCCATCAAGGCCAAGCAAGCGGCAGAGCGCGCACAACTGCCATCAGAAAACGGTATACAACCCGCCGCCGATGCGCACGCGTCAGTGGCGCCAGATGCACACCGCGAACCGTCCGGTGACCCCATCGCGACGGTAAGAAAAGAGCCTTGAGCGCTGCGACACGGTGCACCACTCGGTCGAGCTGTCATTGCCTGCCACCGAGGTAAGACCTAAAGCCTGCAAACGCAGACGCGCCAAGCCAGCAAGGTCTGCCAGCCACTTCCCCGCGTGGGTGGGATGCGGTTTGAAGTAACGCTCAGCCCCAGATGCATCGCCCTGTGCGGTGAATGCCACACGCACCTCGTCCCCCACTTCAAACGCATCCGCACCAATGCAAGGGCCCAACCACACACGCACTTGCGCTGGTGTGACGCCTGCAGCGTCACACACGGCATGCACGGTGTGTTCCATCACACCAGCAGCCAAACCGCGCCAGCCCGCATGCGCAGCCGCCACCACTTGGCCTGAATCGTCGGTAAACAACACAGGCAAACAGTCGGCCACCATGATGGTGCAAGCGACTTGAGGTGTTTGCGTGATGCACGCGTCAGCCTGTGTGCCATCGGGCGTTGCGGTGTTGAGCTGAGCCACATCCACACCATGCACTTGTTTCAAGAACACGGCTCGCGCACCACCCAGTTGAGTTTGTAACAAGGCTCGGTTTTGCGCCACGGCCTGTGGGTCGTCTTGTACGTGATCACCTAGATTGAAACCATCAAACGGGGCTTGGGACACACCGCCTACACGCGTGGTGCAGACTGCCTGCACACCCGCAGGCAATGCCCAATCCATGGGCCAAAACAAAGGTGAAGCAGGTGTGTGGGATGCGTGACTCATAAGTGCCAAAGGATATCCCGAACGCGACGACTCGCTGCGCGCAGTGACGGTAGACTTGAGACAAGTTTCAACTCAACACACATCCACCATGATTCTCGAACTCGTCGACATCCGCATTCAACCCGGTCAACAAGCCGCATTTGACGAAGCCATCCAACGCGGCGTGAACACCGTCATCGCCAAGGCCAAAGGCTTTCAGGGCTTCAAAATCAACCGTGGCATCGAGTCACCCGAGCGCTATCTGCTGCAAATTTTTTGGACCACGCTTGAGAACCACACCGTGGACTTCCGTGAGTCCCCTGCCTTTGGCGAGTGGCGCGCCATCGTGGGCCCCTTCTTTGCACAGCCTCCCATCGTGGAGCACTTCGAGCTCGTGAGCAAATCACAAGGCTAAGTCTTTTCAACTGGAGCACGCTATGAGCTATGCGTTTGAACCTACGCCCGTTGTGTCTGTGCCCGTGGTGGGCAAAGCCGAACGTTTTCCTGTGCACCGCATTTACTGCGTGGGCCGCAACTACGAAGAACACGCCAAAGAGATGGGCTTCACAGGCCGTGAGCCGCCCTTCTTTTTCATGAAGCCTGCAGACGCTGTGTTGGTGGTCAATGCAGGTGAAACGGGTGACATGCCCTACCCCAGTCTCACCAAAAACTTGCACCACGAAATTGAGTTGGTCGTGGCCATTGGCAAAGGTGGCAAGAACATCCAAGCCGCAGATGCAATGAGCCACATCTACGGCTACGCAGTGGGCTTGGACATGACACGCCGCGACTTGCAAAACGACATGAAAAAACAAGGTCGCCCTTGGTGCATTGGCAAAGGCTTTGACCACAGCGCGCCCATTGGCCCCATCACCCCCGCAGCACTTGCGGGCGATGTGGCACACGCTGAGATTTATGTGCAAGTCAACGGCCAAGACCGTCAACGCAGCCATGTGAGCCAACTCATTTGGAACATCGCTGAAACCATCGAGCATGTGTCTGCCGCATGGGAGCTGCAACCCGGTGATTTGATTTACACCGGCACCCCCGAAGGCGTGGGTGCGGTGGTGGCGGGCGACACCATGGTGGGCGCGGTGAGCGGCTTGGGCGAGCTCAAAGTTCGCTTGGTCTAAGCCCATGCTGCACCGCCCGCTCATTCAACACTGCAAAGCCTGCGGCAGCGCGGTGACTTACCGCGTGCCCGACGATGGCGACACACGCGAGCGTGCGGTTTGCAACGCCTGCCACACCATCCATTACGAGAACCCGCTCAACGTGGTGGGCACCGTGCCGGTGTGGGGTGACAAGGTATTGCTGTGCAAACGCAACATCGAACCGCGCTTTGGCAAATGGACGCTACCTGCGGGCTTCATGGAGCTCAACGAAACCGTGGCCCAAGGCGCAGCGCGTGAAACGGTCGAAGAAGCCGGTGCGCAGTTTGAAATGCAAGAACTGTTCACGCTGATGAATGTCACGCGCGTGGGCCAAGTGCATTTCTTTTACCGCGCCCAACTCACCAGCGACACGTTTGATCCCGGTCACGAAACGCAAGAAGCACGTTTGTTTGCTGAGCATGAAATACCGTGGGACGAGATTGCGTTTCGCACCGTCAAAGAAACTTTGCAGCACTACTTTGCAGATGCGAAGACGGGTAAGTTTGAACTGCACCACATCGACATTGCTTAAAGCGCATTGAGTGACACCAGAAAAGACAAGCCACAAAAGACAAAAGGGCTAGCAATTTGCATTGCTAGCCCTTGGTCATTTTGTGTGAAACCGCTCGAAAGAACTCCTGTAAACCTTGAAAAAACTAGGTTTTAAAATATTCATCACTTGGTTGTTCCCCCGTCTGTTCCCCCGCTTTTGTTGTGTTACCTAGAGACCTAACTCGAGGAAATGCTCAACGAAAATACCTAAGTAATTATCAGCCGGGCACCATAACAATAAATAACAACTTAAGCTGTCCAGCTATTCGATCTGGTTAATGATGAACAAAAATGCCAAAGAAATTTTTATTACTCGCCACACTCTTATTAGTGTCATGTACTACGGTGACTATCTCCGAGAAAGCTCAAAAAGTACAACTACACAGCCAAATGAGCACCCTTCTAAACCATTGCAAGATAGTAGGCCCCATAGAAACCGAAGCTCATGGCGCAATTGCCAATCCCTCAACGGGCCTCGAACAAGCAAAAATCAACGCAAGGGAAAAAGCCTACGATCTCGGAGCAGACACCTTCGTCATCACGGACATCAGCCTACTTGGCGGATCATTAATTCCACATCAATGGGGCCGTGCAGTAGTGACAGGGGTAGCTGTAAAGTGTTTTACATAGGGACAAGTTCGCTAACAATTCAATAACGAAGGTGCCCCCACGTCGGTAAAGACGCTTGACGGTAAATTCGTTGTTTAACTGAGCGACAACGATGTGGTTGTGCTTGGGATCCATGCTGCGATCCACCAGTAATACATCGCCCTTGTAGATACCAACACCTGTCATCGAGTCACCCTTGACCCTGAAGATGTAGGTTGCCACCTTATGCGAATAAGCTGCTTGTTTAGGTCGATTCGTTCTTCCGTGTGATCAGCTGCTGGAGAGGGAACGCCGGCTGGGACTTTCCATTCGCAACCGTATAGCCATAGCGGGCGCGAGTGGACGGGGATCGGTTCGCTTGTAGGAAATGACGCATCTTTCATTAGATGCATATTTCTGTATAAAAAACCAGTTCAACAAGGATTTATACATGCTTCACTTAAAAATGAGCGATAGCTCAATTCCAAATAGGCCAAATCAGAGCCTTAAAATTTAATTTCTATAAGATTCCTTCTCAATCTCTCCAACCTACAAAGAGTCCGCTTAGATATGGAACAGTCACCCAACGTTGAGCATAGAGATTTGCAGCAACCATTTCTAGATTTGGCAATCGAAAGTTGGCGTTTTGCCAAACTTTTCGCTCGAATCACGGCGAAGATGGACTTTAACGAAGCCAGCCGTTACTCAAATCAGCTTCGTTACTTTCTCAAAAGATTAGACGATAGCCTGCTAGCCATAAACATGAAGATAGTTAATCTTGAAGGTCAACTTTATGACCCGGGTATGGCGGCATCTCCATTGAACATCGCTGACTTTGGGCCAGATGACAAGCTGGTTGTTGCTCAAATGGTTGAACCACTAATCATGGGGCCAGACGGAATTGTTAAACCAGCAACGGTAATGCTGACACTTGCGAGTTAAAAAATGAAACAGTATGTAGGTATTGATTTAGGTACGACAAACAGTGCCATAACCACGTTTGACGGCGAAAACGTAAAACTGTACAAAAGCCCCGAACAAAACGACGTTACCCCATCGGCAATTTTTATTGACAGGCGAGGTAACAAGTACGTTGGCCAGCGTGCCTACGATAACGCAGCACGAAATCCAAATAATTCGGCAGTTTTATTCAAAAGACTTATTGGTACGAGCACACCTATCAAGTTGTCTGCTGTAGATATCACTATGTCCCCCGAGGAGTGTTCAGCTGAAATTTTGAAAGTGCTTTACAGCTATCTTCCCGAGTCAGTTAGAAATGATCCTGATACAGGGGCAGTCATTACAGTTCCTGCTGCTTTTAACCAGATGCAAAAAGATGCGACGCTCTCTGCGGCTGAAGCCGCTGGTATGGGCAAGATTGCGCTTATGCAAGAGCCGGTTGCTGCTGTCATGAGTGTGATGCGTCACCGCAAGGGTGATGGCACCTTCTTAGTTTATGACCTAGGTGGTGGAACCTTAGACATTGCTATCGCTGAAAGCATCAATGGGCGAGTTAGCCTGCTTGCACACGGTGGTATTGCTATGTGTGGTGGCCGCGATTTCGACAGAATCATTCTTGATCAAATCGTAAAACCTTGGCTACTAGAGAACTTTGACTTGGCAGATGACTTTAGTGCTGATAGCAAGTACGCCACTCTTCGTTATATGGCGACTTGGGCTTCAGAAAAAGCAAAAATTGAGCTTTCATCAAAGGATGAGGCAATCATTAGTCTCGATGACAGCGAGTTGCGAGTTCAAGATCGATCGGGCAAGGATATTTACGTTGATATACCGATTACACGAGAGGCTTTTGACAAGCTAGTTGCAGAAAAAATTCATGAGTCAATCGAGGCAACAAGAGAAACAATGACCAAAGTGGGTCTTACAGCTCACGATGTTGGTCGTATTGTGTTTGTGGGTGGACCAACTCAGTACAAGCCTCTACGTGACAAGGTCGCATTCGAATTAGGAATAGCGGCATCGACGGATGTAAATCCTATGACGGCTGTCGCAGAGGGAGCTGCGGTTTTTGCAGAGTCAATCGATTGGTCATCGCACAACCGTAGTCGTAAAGCTGGTCGAGGCGAAATATCAGCAGGTTCAGACTTCAATCTCTCTTTTGCATATGTATCAAGAACTCCTGATTCAAAAGCAAAAATCGTTGCAAAGCTTGGAGGTCAGGCTTTAGAAGGAGCGGCATTCCAGCTTGATAGCTTGGACACAGGATGGTCATCAGGGAAAATTACGCTGAAAAATGGAGCAGGCATTGAGGTGCCATTATCCAAACCAGGTGAAAACACGTTCAAGATCTTTGTCTTTGATAACGCTGGTGGGCCGATTGGCCTTCCTCAAGACAAAATTGTTATTTCTCGAACAGCCGCTCAAATTGATGCCATTCCAGCCTCTCACTCAATTGGAGTTGAGGCTCGCGAAAAATTAGGTGGTAGGTTCATCTTGGACTACTTGGTCAAGGAAGGCGATGCACTTCCCAAGAAAGGCCAGCGAACTTTTAAGTCTGACGAATCCTTAACCGCAGGTGCACCGAGTTCAATCAAGTTCAAACTTTGGGAAGGTGGAATTGAAGACCCCGTGTCTGACAACCGCTTCATCGGTATGTTCGAAATTCGCGGCTCAGATTTCTCCGACGGTGTTATTGCGAAAGGTTCGGACCTAATTGTTGACTATGAAGTTCATGACTCTGGAAACATTGTCATGGAAGTCACTGTTCCATCGATTGGGAATAGTTTTGAAAGTGGGCGGAATTTTTACTCTCGCCAAACAGGGCAAATTGACTACTCAAATGCCACAAAGATGATCGATGAGGAGGCGCATCGAATTTCAGAACGCGTTAGTGAAGTTTCCTCTAAAGTTGTTGATGAAAGACTTCAACACGCTAAAGATCGAATTGCATCAGCCCAGGCAAGTTCATCAACCGCAAGCGATGCAGAAACTGCTAAAAAGGCGATGGATGATTTACAAGAGGCCAAGAAGTTACTTGCAAACACAAGAAAAGACAACTTAAAAGTAATTCGTCAACTTGACTTAGACGGAGTGACTAAATTCTTTGACGATCATGTAAGAGATCATGCAAAACCGAACGAGGTTACTTCTTTTGACAATCTGGTGAACACAGCCAAACGCGTAATTTCAAGCCCTAGCGGCGATTTTGAAAGCCACATCCGGGAGCTACGTGGAAAGCTATTCGAGATTCTGTGGCGTCAAGATTGGTTTGTTATCGATCGCTTCAACAACCTGGCGGACTCTCCTCATCTATTTCCCAATGCTGGCGAGTTCAACGAGTTGGTACGTTTGGGAAAAAAGGCTACATCAGAAAATGACATAGAAAAACTCCGTCAAGTAGTTAGTACCCTTCAATCAGCTCGTGTATCTTGGGGTGGCGAGGACCAGTTGCTGATGAGCTCGAATATTTTGATCGGCTGAAGATGACAATTGATAGTTGGCTACCCATTAGTTTCGTGTTTCCCGATGGAAGCCAATGTGGAAAACCGAACCATAACGGTACCAACTGGCAGCTAATAAGCATTGAGGGTGGAGGTCAAGCGCTTATCGCAAAAGTTGCCCTCCACGAAAAATGGTTGGCATCACGACTCATTGACTCTACTTCGATGACGAAATTTTCCTTCGGTGAGGAAGATTTTTTCATTCTGTCGAGCGCACCTAGTCAAATTCTTGCCCCAGTCTATGACTGCCGATCACCGAATAATAAAAACGAAGCATTGGCATTTTCACTGGCGATCAAATCAACTCGAGAACTTGATTCCGTTTCTTCTTTGCATGATGCTCTCTACGTTGAAAAACTGAGTCGTTTGTTGCCTGTTTATAGTGATTCTAAAAAAGTTGGTGATGATTTAGTCCTTGGTTCTTGGCTTAGTGGTGGTGTTGATATTTCGGCCGTAGCAATTTCCAAGTTAAGTAGAGTTGTTAGTTGGATAGGGGACAGCAGCCTCAAAGATGTAGTGAATGCGTCAGGAGTCATTGCTTTAGTCAAGACAGATATCGACGATTCCCAAGCTCAAACAAGCAAGGGTAAAGGTATTGGTTTTCAAGAGCACTCGTCCTCAATTGCTGGTATCGATACAACAGAGGCATTTCACTTGCCAGGAAGGCCTTACCTTGAGAATTTTTTCAACGAGCACATAGTTGATTTAATAAGAAATAAAGAGCGCTATGCAGCCCTGGGCGTAGAGTTCCCATCAGCGATGGTTTTACACGGACCACCTGGATGTGGGAAAACCTTTGCAGTTGAAAAATTAATTGAATTTCTGGGCTGGCCCAATTACCAAATTGATGCATCAAGTGTCGGCAGTCCTTACATTCACGAAACAAGTAGGAAAGTTGCTGAAGTTTTTGAAAAAGCAATTAGCAACGCCCCCTCAGTGCTTGTTATTGATGAAATGGAGTCTTTCCTCGCCGACAGAGAGTCTGGCTCAGGCTCGAGTCAGCATAGAGTTGAAGAGGTTGCGGAGTTCTTAAGACGAATACCAGAAGCTGTCAAAAATCAAGTTCTGATTGTTGCAATGACTAACAGAATTGAGATGATCGACCCCGCTATTTTGAGGCGTGGTCGCTTTGATCACATAATTGAGGTTGGTCCTGCCTCGGAAGAGGAAGTAAAGGCACTCTTAGATAAGCTGGTAGAAAAGTTGCCCAAACAAGGCTCCATCGATACCAACCTGTTAGCAAAAAAACTTGCGCACAGACCGTTGTCTGACGTTTCATTTGTTGTACGAGAGGGGGCTCGGTTGGCTGCTAGAGCCGGCCTCACGCACGTTGAAATGGAGTATTTTGAGAATGCACTTACCGCTAGCCCAGCTAGAGGTGAAGAGTCTCATAGCAAAATGGGCTTCTTCTAATTACTTTCCGAAGAACATATACAACAGCACAACAACGGCAATACCTAAGTGCCATTTGTCAAAGTCACGAAGTGGGCCTTTGCCTAGGAACTTATAGCTACTTCCACCTGAAGCGATAACTCTGTATCGGCAAATTGGAAAGATCGGCACAAAGATCATTGCGAAATAGTAAGTCGTCATGTACGAACCCGTTTCGTGATCGACATCGGACGAACCATACATAGTAAAGCCGCATCCATTGATTGTTTGCAATGTTGGCGCGGACTTTATTGGAGTCAATCCTTTAAATAGCTTTGCATTTCGAGTGACAGTTTGCAAGTTGTTGTTGGCGCGTTCAATGGTGGTGGTCGAGCTGGCATATCTTTTTGCCTTTTCGATAATTTCGATACATGCCTGCCAGTTTTCACTGTGGTTGCCATAAGCTACTGCGCAACTTACTAGCACTTGAGCGGCATTATCTTCCTCGTCCTTGATTAAGTCATCAGGTACGCCTGCCGTTCTCGCGGCAGCAGACATCTTTGGCAAATCCTGAACTAATTTATTCGCTACTTGTTCTGCCTTACCCGGACTAGCGTCTATATACGCCAAATCTTCAGTTAGCCTATTCTTGAATGGCTTGAGCAACTCGGCGAAGGACCTAGTTCTCTCAATATCCGACAATGCTTGTGAATCGTCCTCAGCCTTTTCAGCAAGCTCTGGAAAGTGTTGAAAGTATTGCTTCAAAAGCCCCGTAATGGCTTTCGTTTCGGACATCAGATCATGTTCATTGAATAGCTTTAATCCCGCGCCACGAATTGCGTATCCAGTGTTGTGGCTTAAATCATGCTCCATTCCACGAGACTTCATGCTCAACTGGATGGGAAGAGCAACCCGACTCCAATTTCGAACAAGCTTTTCTAACTGCCCAAAATACTGTGGGAACTTATCAGTGCTATGTTCCGCGCAATCTTTGATTGCATCGACTACCTTGGAAATATTTTGAGATTCGGCCTCTAGAAAGCCAGACACCTCGAGTCGATAGCTATCAATGATTTCATCAATCAAAATAGGTGCGTGTTGAGTTCCATTTTCAGTTGCTTCTTTTGCGACTAACCCAACGACATCAAGTATTTTTTCGCTATCCATTCGATCGAGAGCATCTTTTACTGACTCGCGATAGTGTTTCTTCTGTATTTCAAACGGCTCGTCCAACGCTTCCACACCTTGAACTTCTGGAAATCCAGCTAGTTGGCGATCTTCATTGATTTGTCGCAGCAGCACATCCGAGTCGATATTGTCTGCAGCAGCAGCTAGCTCAATGATCAATTCAACCCATAAGGAATTGGCTTCCTCTTCGGAAAGTACATCGAGGGCAGCGGCTATTAAGTTGGCTTTAACAATTGGTTGCTCAGACCGAAGACTGTGAATGTATTCACTTAGCTCATCGTCCAATAGTTCGACGTACTTTTCTGCTTTACGAGGTGCTAAACCAGGTAACCAAGCTACTTCGGCCTGCAATCGATTTCTTGGGTTTGTTAAATCCTGCCGAGCTTTCGAACATAGCGCTTGGTCAAGAAATAGACTCTGTTCTTCCGCAAGGGAGACTATCTTGGAACGATCATCGCGAGTGCTCGCTTTCAATAAACCAAACGAAGTTACCTTTAAGGCATTAATGGATGAAGAGTTTGCTCTTCTTAGCACTTTTCGCTCACCGTTTGACATACAACATCCTCGTCACTAATCTGGTCGTTTATCATAGTCCACAGAATTTTTGTAGAGATAAAAATTGAGGCATTACGCCATCTGCGGTGACAACCACATTAAATAGGACTGGGAAATGACAGAAGAATCAGGGAAGTCAAAAAGAGGATTTGCCGGCCTGAGCAGCATGGTCTCTGTTGTCGATGTTCCTGAGCCAACCAAACCTGCGGAGGTTGAGGAAGTCCCTCAACAAACTGCGCCCAAACGCGGGACTCCTTTGAAGTTCAATGTCCCACCACCGACTCCTGAAATACCGTTTTGGAGTAAGACTTGGGTCAAATGGGTAGGCGGAATTCTTGCTGCTTTAGTCATGATAGGTGCTTTTAGTGGCAAAAAAGAAGCCCCAAGCCCAGCATACTCAATCGCCCCAAGTTATACACCCCCACCAAGTTACACGCCTCCGCCAACATACAGTCAAGAGCCAGCTTATCCCACTTATACGCCCCCAACCTACACGCCGCCTCCGACTTACGAATCCTCGACAAGTGAAGATGTTCCGCCAATTGGTACTGATCATGTCTTGACCGAAAGCCAATTGAGATATTGCTTATCTCAGAAGATTCGACTTGATGGATGGGAATCGCAAGTAAATTCGTATTCTGATTACTCTGTGAACAGCTTCAACAGTGCAATTCAACATTACAACAGCAGGTGCGGAAGTTTTAAGTATCGTCAACAAGCAATGACAACAGTCAATAGCCAAGTTGAAGCTAGAAGATCGACGCTCTATTCTGAGGGTATGTTTAAAGCAGTCCAATTCAGCGGTAAGTAATCAAATCAGATGAAGCTAATTCAATTCGCTATGCGCGTAGTGCTTGCACTTACTGCTGGTTATTTGTCAGTGTTCATGGCGAACGAAGCGCATGCACAAAAAACTATTTGGGATGAGCTTCCTACAACTATGAGTGGGAAATACAGCTATTTTGAAAAACAAGATTTCTCTGATGTTTTCAAAACCTACAAGTTGATGAGGGGGACTAAATTCATCTTCGCATGTGCCAACGCACATACATTTCAAACTTTTGCAAATCAAATGGATGAAGTACTAGATGTTGCAACGGCAGAAAAAATTGCTAGAGAGCAATGCAATGAAAAAGTAAATATCGCTGGATACAACTTCCCAATTGGCACACCAATTCTTCTAGCGTTTGAAAAAGATTACAAGGCCTCAGAAGGTTATCAGGCCTCCTTAAAAAAATGGGCTCCCGTAGCAGCAAGTAACCAGGCCCAAATGTTTTTGTATCTCGGCAAACCCTCAATAACAAATGAAGGGAATATTGGGGTTTGGGTTCTCGGAAATTACGATAAAGACACACAAGAAGCAGCATCCTCTGTTAGTTTAAGAGAGTTTGACTGTAAGCAGCGATTATTCAGAACAGTTAGGTTGTCGGTGTTCACAGAAAAATATGGTCGCGGCGAGAAATTAAGTGACACCAATGTCGAGTCTAAGTGGGCTACAGCCCTGCCAGGAACATTGTTTGAAAACTTGCTGGACCACATATGTGCCAGTAAGTAATGAAGCAAAGCTAGTCTGATCAGCTATTGCTCGGGATCCTGTTTTTTAATCAACATAGATGCCAAGCCTAGCCCAATAGCATACTCAAGTGCGCTGATTAAGGCGTAACTGATTCCAAACGAAGCACCAATCAGAGCAGAAATCCCTAAGCCAATAAGTGCAGCGTTTCGGTCGCCCTTAGAAACGTATCCGGTTACAACTCCGGCCCCCACATACAAGATGATGTATTTGCCACTTAGGTACATGCTTTTCCTTTTTCAAATTAATACTTGGACTATCGAATTTACATCGTTTTCAGGAAATAGCCACCACCACTCATACGAAACGAAGTGCTCTGAACTTGACGTCAAACCAAACCGGAGAACCGGCTTAAAAGTTCATTTTGAAAATTTATTCAATCAGCAGAACATAGAGTACTTTGTAACTATTCCAGCGAGGGTCTGACTAACGAGTGAAGCATGCTTAGCTTGAAGCGCTTCAAACGTGCACCAATGCATTACCTTTGGTTTTGTATCTGTTGCCGTTCAATATGCCGGCCTGCAAACCCAAGCGATCCACCCATGACCCACTCCATAAATATTTTTCTGAAAACATCAATCAAATTACTTGATTGAATCCATCACAGCGCTGCATAAGACTTACGAAGTCGGTAGGCAAATTTGAATCGATGGCACGATTCGCCACACTAGCACGCGCCCAATTCGAGCAACGCCAACCTTTACGTAAATACTTGCACTCAAGACACAAGATCCGGTCATCGGCATCACGGTCTCGTGTAAGCAATCTGTCAGCCAAACTCACCGCTGCCTTCGCGCCTATACCCATACCCGTTAATCTCATCACTCTACTGGTGAATATGTCGATCTCTCGGTTAATCATTCCTAAGGAATGTGGCCAGCTATATCGATCTAAGACAGGGTAAAAATCGTTGGGGATACTCACCCTACTTTCATGTTTATGGATAAAGGCATTAGTCGCACCTACAGAAACTACAAAATTAGTTTTTGTAGTTTTTGTAGGCAAGATGTCGTTAGCTAAAACGTTTTTTAAGCGTGACAACCAAGTCATTTGGAACAAGCTTTCAAAACCAACGGATTGATGATGTAACGATCGCTTGGCCTGCCTCTTCCGTGTGCATCACCTGAGTACACGACTTCCCGCCTCACATAGTCGTATTCAGCTAGCAAGTCAGATGCTTTGCGCACTAAATCAGGCGAGCTAAGACCAGCCCAACCCTTCAAAGCGATTTGACGTGGGGTGAATGACTCAAGTAGCAAGCCATCAGTACCCGTCAATCTGCCTGTACGAATTTTCGATAAGAGTGTTACTGCATCTGTTGTATGAGGCGTCACAGCCGCCGCATACAAACGATTTGCATGTGTGCGCAAGTAGTCACCCCATGCAAGCGCACGCATTAATTCAAACTCACCCACAACGTTGCTACTCTCAGGAGTGTCAATCAAGGCGAAGACCAGTGCAAGTGCGGGAATCAGTTTTCGGTACTTTGCTAGGTGAGAAACCATTGCTGGGTGCAAGGAATCGCTGCGCAGCTCACATTCGAAGGGTACTAGCCAGTTATCAAAAATCTCTTGAGCTTGGGGAGAAAATCGCCACACACATGGATCATCATCACTCTCAGGTTTTAAATCTGCCAATCTCTCAAACACAGCCCAAGCCGATAGCTTAGCTGGGCTATCAGGCCATTGATCCACATGTACAAACTCTTTATCAACATCTGGCCACACGGTCAGGCCAAAGCGCTGCAATAGTCCATCATCTGCGCTACCACCTGCTACTGCGCCTCGAACATACTCCTGGATTCGACCAGGCTGAATTCCTCCAATCATGGCTAAACACAACCGAGGTATATGCACCGTACCTCTCATGATTCGGTCAAAGGTGTAAGCCTGATTGCCGTCATAGCTCGTTAAGTAAAACGAACGTGAACCTTCCTGACCTGCACTATCCAGTTTGGTCAATAGGCCATAGAGCTCATCCCTGTAAGACAAAGTACCCCAAGAATTTTGCTGAAGTAGCTCACCAAGTTTTTCGACTGTTGCATCGTTGATGATGAATCGACGAGCTGTTGGTTCTAACGGTATGTCAACCGGCTCCAGCATGGCTCGCGCAGAACTAGCATCCCCCTTGGCTGCATAACCCTTAGCTTTTTTCTCATTCGCTTCTTCCTGCATTGCAATCACTTTGCAATCCAAAAGCCACGATGCGTGTTCTTCCTTCCATTTTTCAAATTCACTTGCTTGCAATTGGTTCAAAGGCCTGAGAGCTTCACTTAATGCTGGTGACTTCTTGACGCCAGGTCGCCCTACCACTGCGCCCCAGAGATTTGGAACAACCTGCCAGTCGTCTCGAGCTTTAGGCTGAATAACAGCACGCGCACCTATAAGGCTGGAAAGTGCAACCAGTGAAGCCACTGCAGGAAAGTCAGGTGGACACTGCATCCGATGAGCTATGTCCATGATCCAAGGTCTCAACGCCAATGGCAATAGATCAGCGTCAAATGGCTGAACTGAGGGTAGCGCGTCAGGTAATGCTGTTGGCGCTGGCCAATCGTTAGCCTCAGTGACCTCTTCCGTCTCAGTCCATAGCTGAAGCTTTGCAGCTGCTTGGGCATCAATCAATGCCAGATCAGTGGCGTTAAGCATAGGAAACTCCCATGCTTTCATTACGAATCCAATTGATGCGCCCTGCCGCTTGCATAATGCGATCTAGATCATCTTGATTTAGCTTAACGCCACGCTGAAGATTAGCAGCTGCTACAGCTACCAAATGAGCCTCGCGCTCAAGAAGCTCTAAGGCATGACCTGCAGTCAATAGACGTGTTGTGCGTTTTGGTTCACGACCACAAAGTTGTCGTGGTGGAAACAAGTCAGACATTTGCAGCCCCAGAGCCGCAACAACTTCAGTTACGGGACACCCAGCGAAGCAGTGCATCAAAACTGCACCTTCAGGCGTTTCTCGAACGCTTAGGGACGGGCCTAAGTCATCATGCGCGGGGCAGCACGCGCTCCACTGACCAGAAGTTCGTTGGCGAACCTTGTGAAGCTGAACAAGAATTCTTTCAATCGGTGCAACGCTCATAGTTGCACCCAATTGGTGATGGCAAATTCGCGACGCTTCGCATGCAACACTTTGACAAGCTCACGGATTTCTGCTTCGGACTGTCCAGCAACCCTAGCAGTAGCAATTGCCTGAGCCTCGTGATCTGGCCATCCCTTAGCACGCTGGCTAATCGCAACGCCTGAAGTAAACAATCCGTCACGAATCGCGTTGTAAACGCTGGCATCCGCACGGTAACCCAATACCCGCTTGACCTCGGGCAATCTCAAAATCAACATTACTAAACCCCTTTAAATGTTCGTAGCGGGTGCTACAAACTAGGGGAGATTTTTTTACGTCTAGCCACTAGAGTCACCGACAACTTGTGTCACGATTTGTCGGTACGCACCATTCTTTCGATAGTTCGTGTTGATAGGTGGTAAATCTCTGCAAGAGTAGCAACCGCATCTTGATGAGACTGACCGCCTTCTCTGGCCGAACGATAGGCATGACGCAGTGGAAGCAGCCGTATAGACTCGTATAAAGGCCCAACGGCTTGAAAAGTTCCATGCTCAGCAAAATCCTCAAGCATCAATAGCAATGGCTCAGGATTTCTTACGTCAAGCCACGTTTGGATCTCTGGCTCATCATCCGGGTTTAGGCATATTCGTCCGTCTGGCTCCTTTTGGGCTTTACGAAAAAGCGCAACAAAATCGCGTGCTTTTTCTCGGTCAATAGGGTTAGCTCTTCGAATTATTTTTGGCTTTGATATGGACGCCATGTGCTATGCCACTTTAAACTGAATCACATCGCCACCCGCAGCCAGCTTATCTAGATAGTCTGCCCATTGCTGCATCATCACCGTTCTGTGTTTTAGGTACTGAGTCCGGTTGTAGGCGCGACCATTGGCATCCTTGACAGCGTGAGCCAGCTGCGCTTCGATCACAAGCGGATCTATGTTTAGCTCCTCTGCAAGGAGTGTGCGTGCCGTGGCTCGGAAACCGTGCACGCTTTGAACATCTGGTCCATAACCTAGCGTCAGAAGTGCAGCACGAAGCGTGTTGTCACTGATTGACCTATCGTGACTACGCTCACCATGAAATACCAATCGGCCATGCCCGGTTAGTAGATGAAGTTTTTTCAATATTTCAACAGCCTGCTTCGGCAATGGCACCAGGTGAGGTGCTCCGTTACGCTTTCCTTCTACGCTGCGCTTCATGCGGGCCGCTGGAATAGTCCACATAGCACTCTCAAGATCAAACTCAGCCCATGCTGCTGCCCTTAGCTCACCAGGTCTCTGAAATAGCATCGGTGCTAATTGGAGCGCACCACGTACTATCGGCCCGCCCTTATATCCACGGATCACTCGAATGAGTTCGCCAAACCTTATCGGATCTGTAATGGCCGCAAAGTGCTTACCACGATGAGGTTTCAATGCGCCTCGAATATCAGTGGTAATGTCTCTTGAAGTTCGGCCTGTGGCCACTGCATAACGCCAGACTTGCCCAGCAGTGCTAAGTACCCTGTGTGCAACATCCAATGCACCTCGCTCTTCGACCATACGCACAACAGCAAGTAGCTCTACAGCTTCAATGTCGCATATACGCCGTGACCCCAATGATGGAAACAGATCTTTTTCGAGATTACGCTTTTCTCGAATTGCGTAATGGCCACTCCAACCATCAAGTTTAATTGCGTACCACTCAAGAGCAGTCACCTTGAAGGTTTCAGCATCAGGTGAGCTAGCCTTCAACTTCTCAAGCTTGCGCACCTGAACTGGATCTAAGCCACTGGATTTCTTCAGCTTCGCTGCATCTCGAGCATTGCGCGCATCTTTTGCCCCTACCTCTGGATAACTACCCAGCGCCATACGGCCCTCTTTCCCATCTTTGCGGTATTTGTAGAACCAACGCTTCGAACCAGCTGGACTAACCTCTAGATACAAACCGCCAGAACAGGCCAGCCGTGCACGCGTCTTTCCTGGGGGGCAGGTGGCGTTTTTGCATTCAGCATCGGTCAACATGGGGGAACTACTCCTAATTCAGACTGGGGGACGGCCAGTTTTACTCGAAAAATGGGGGAACAACCACCCAATAAACCGGCTCTCTCCTATTTGTTCCCCCGTATGTTCCCCCTCTTTGATTTATCAGTCAATAGCTTCCATTAGCAGCCACTAGCGCATAAGCGATTGATTTACCAAAGAAAAAGGCCTCTGAGTATCACTACTTAGAGGCCCTTAAACTGTCTAATGGTCGGTGTGAAAGGATTCGAACCTTCGACCCCTTGCACCCCATGCAAGTGCGCTACCAGGCTGCGCCACACACCGAATCAGGCTGAAATTATAGCGCTTAGTCAGTGCTGCTCTGAGAGCAAATCACGAATTTGTGTGAGTTCTTTGCGCAGGGTTTGCAGCGCTTCATCGCTGCTGCTCAATGCAATGGGTGGCAGTGCAGGCGTATCGTCTGAATCGACGTCTAAGTCGTCTTCAAAACCATCGTCATCCACCAAATCCACGTCAATCAACTCACCGCCCAAACGTCGGCGCTCGCGCTCGGTTTGCACCAACTCTTGCAACTTGTTGCGAGCACCGGTGATGGTGAAACCCTGGTCATACAAGAGGTCACGGATGCGGCGAATCATCAGCACTTCATGGCGCTGGTAATAACGGCGGTTACCACGACGCTTCATGGGACGCAACTGCGTGAATTCCTGCTCCCAATAGCGCAGCACGTGCGGCTTAACGCCGCACAACTCGCTCACTTCACCGATGGTGAAATAGCGCTTGGCTGGAATGGAAGGAAGGAGGGATTTCTCCATGAAAATCAGTAGCTTGTAAACGGGACCGCAGAGGTTACACGAAGAACAGCCCTGAATCACATCTGCTC
>JACCEA011840140.1_pt1 | contig 17517 bp, 14 predicted proteins | sample 7449851 | NCBI WGS metagenome assembly JACCEA01 (sample SAMN15323453, study PRJNA562643) | freshwater metagenome | isolation source: river surface water | place: USA:Blue River Watershed | collected 2017-08-18
ATACCAGCAGTGATAAATACCATTTTGGTATTGTCGGCAAGGAGTTCACGAATCTCATCTTCGGATTCTAGTGCAGCACACTTTCCTTGCTCAGGGTTGGCACCTGCACCTAGTCCTTCAGTCAAGTTGGCTCCAAGTTGAAGTCTCAACGGAACTGGGCTAGATTTTAAAGCCTGTGCATCGGTGTTGACCACCACAAATTCCACGTCCTTAATTCCTAAGCCATACATGTGGTTGACGGCATTGCTACCACCGCCACCTACACCTATGACTTTGATGATGGACTTTTGATTTTTGGGAAGATCAAATCTGTAATCTTTCATGTTATCTGACATAATTATTGTTGGTGAATTTTATTTAGTGCTGGGAGTACTCGTTGTTTATTTTATTCCGTTTGATTGAGTTATTAGTAAGCCGTATCATCTCCGATATCGTCTGAAATAATGCCCTTCAAACGTTCTCCAATACTCTTGAAAAAGTCCTTGGAGATCTTGTCTCTATTTTCCACCTGCTTTGGTTTGACACCCAGGTTGGCTTTACGGTTTTGATACATTTCTTCACGAATATCGAGGGACTTGAATCCTGCGAGTACTAATCCTACGGTAGTCGCATACATGGGGCTTTTGACCTCCTCCAAAACGGATTTACCCAAATGCTCATTTGGAAATCCGATGCGCGTATCCAATCCGGTCATGTATTCAAATAATTGTGCAATGAATTGCATTTGAGATCCTCCTCCAGTGAGGACAATTCCTCCTGCTAACTTTTTGTAATAGCCACTCTGCATGATTTCGTTCTGGACGATCTCAATAATCTCTTCCATCCGTGCTTGGATGATGGATGCTAGATTACGAATGGAAATTTCTTTAGGAGCTCGGTTTTTCAACCCAGGAATTGATACGATTTCATTGGGATTTGCTTCTGCAGCAATGGCCTTTCCAAAGCGAGTTTTTAACAACTCCGCTTGGTTTTGCATCAGCATACAACCCTCTTTGATGTCGGCAGTAATGATATTTCCACCCAAAGGAATCACGGCCGTATGACGAATAATATTCTCATAGAAAATCGCAATATCTGTGGTACCGCCTCCGATATCGATTAAGCAAACCCCAGCTTCTTTTTCCTCCTCACTGAGGACAGAAAGGGAGCTAGCCAAAGGCTCTAGAATCAACTGCTTGGAAGTTAGATCGGCACGCTTGACACACTTGTTGATGTTGTTGATCGCGGTGGTTTGGGCAGTAATCACATGGAAGTCTGCCTCTAGTCGAGTGCCTGACATCCCTACTGGATCTTTAATTCCACCTTCGTAATCAACGGTATAGTCCTGTGGCATCACGTGGATGATGCTATTTCCAGGAGGCACCACGATGTTGTGCATGTCAGCGGTGAGTCGCTGCACATCCTCTATGGTGATTTCGTCCTCTGTAGGCTGACGCATGATGCTGCCATGCATGATTTTGCTTTGAATGTGCTGACCAGCAATCCCCACAATCACTTCCGCGATGTTGACCTCCGCCATGTTTGCACATTCTTCTACTGCCTTTTCAATAGCATGCACTGTCTTATCAATGTTGGTCACGATTCCTCGCTCCACCCCATCAGATACTGACTTGCCCATCCCTAAGACTTCCAGTTTACCAAATTCGTTTTTGCGGCCAATGATGGCGCAAATTTTGGTTGTCCCGATGTCCAGACCTACAATTAGTTTGTCGTTTTCCATATCCAAGCTTTATTCACAAACGATTTGATTTTTATACTTTACACTGATCCGCTGGTAAGCGTCCCAGCCTTTTCTAGGCAATATTTCTTTGTAGAGTACTGCAATTCGGTCGAACTTACTTTCAAAGTCTTTTGCATCTCCAAACTCAATGACTTGCTTTCCTACCTGTTGGTGAATCCGAATATCGTTTCTCCCATTGATCTCCAACTCGGTGACTTGTGCACTCCAAAACTTGTCTTGCGTTATGAATTGAATCAATGGAATCAACTCGGGCATCACATCCAGTCTTCCTTGATCCATCAAAGATCCGATGTACGGTCCCTGAAGGATCAATACCCGGCTGGTGTACGTAGGCGAGGTAGCAATAAGTAACCCCTCTTTAGTGATGTATCCATCTGCACTTTCTGGTCTGGCAATTCTTGCCATAGGCTCGTGCTGCGTCAAACTTAACTTCACAATTCCTTGTTGATCCACAGATGCTTCTACCGTACGGATAAATGGATGTCCTAATAAACGGTCCTCCATATCCTTGAGGGGCACCTCCTGTAGAGGAAGCCCTTTTTTCAATTCGGGAAAGGAGGAGGAAAGAATGGTTCTAATTTCCTTCTCTTCCACGAAATAGACCCCACTCACCGCTTCCAGGTCTACCTCCAACTGAGTAAAGGTTTTGCCTTGGTTTTGCTTTTCTACAAATCCAATGTACCCCCCTGCGGTAAGGCAGAGTAGCACGATTCCAAGGACCTTTTTTACCTTCGCCTTATTCATGATTGTGTAGGATTAGGTCTAGAGTTGGTCCATGTGGCAATGCCAGGCACTAGCCGGTCAATATCTCCTGCACCCAAGGTGACCAGCACCTCTGGAGAAGAAGCTTCTAAGAAATCCATCACTTCGGCTTTCTGAATGCACACCTTCTTACTTGCTTGTATACCTTCTAAAAGCATTTCAGAAACTACGCCTGCAATTGGGAGCTCACGCGCTGGATAGATCGGCAAAAGCACTACCTCGTCGGCAAGCGATAAGCTCTCCGAAAATCCAGGAGCAAAATCACGAGTACGGGTAAAGAGGTGCGGCTGGAAAATCACAGTCATCCGTTGCGAAGGATACATGGCACGCACGGAACTCAAGCAGGCCTTGATTTCTTCTGGATGGTGTGCATAGTCATCGATGTAGATCTTTCCAGAGAGAGAAGAATGAATTTCAAAACGTCGCTTTACGCCACGGAAAGTCTTGATTCCTTCTCGGATTTGGGCTTCATTCACCCCATGGTCAAGTGCAATCGCGATGGCTGCAAGTGCATTTTCCACATTGTGGAAACCAGGAATAGCCAATTCCAAGCCTTTAATTTGGTTTTTGCTGCCGATGTAATCGAACACAAAAGAGTTGGGCTTCGCGACAATATTCTCGGCATGTATCCCATCTGATCGTAGGCCATATTCCCGAAGGCTGGAAGGGGCAATCCCCTGATCTCCCAAGCGGTAGTGTGCATGACTTTGCAGGTATACCTTCCCTTTTTTGTCCACCAAAGACAAAAACTGTCGGAAGCCATCCAAGATGGATTGCTCATCTCCATAAATATCCAAATGGTCTGGATCTGCACTTGTCAATACCGCTTCATTCGGATGCAAATGCAGGAAGGAACGATCAAATTCATCTGCTTCTACCACCACAATCGCCTCTTTGGATTTACCTGAAAGGATCAAATTGCTGTTATAGTTTTGCGTAATTCCACCCAAGAAGGCTGTTACTGCCTTACCCGCTGACTTCAACAAGTGCGCTACCAAAGAAGAAGTGCTCGTCTTGCCATGGGTGCCTGCTACCGCAATGGTATACTGGTCCTTGGTAATCATGCCCAATACTTCAGCTCTTTTCTTCAAAAGGAACCCTTGTTGGAAAAAATGAAGTAGCACAGCATCCTTCGGAATCGCTGGCGTCCAGACCACCAATACCTCTTCCGGACGCTCCCGGAATTGGGTAGGAATAGCTTCAATCTGATCGGTAAAAATGACTTCCATCCCTTCTTCCACCAACGCATCGGTAAGCGGGGAAGGAGTCTTGTCGTACCCCGCTACGGCATAGCCTTCCTGCTGAAACCAACGCGCCAAGGCACTCATGCCGATGCCGCCGATTCCAAGAAAAAACACGCTATGTATCCCTTTCGCGATCATTTGAGCAGCAGTTCAAGTTCGTGTACTAAGGCATTTGCCGCATCCGGCATGGCCAATTTCTTTATAGCTGTTGCTAGCGCCTGAGCTTTATCCTCCTGCTGTAGCAAGTCGTCGATGTATACTTTAAAATTCACGACTGCTTCAGCATCTGCCAGAAGCACTGCTGCCCCCTGCTTCACGCAAGCATTCGCGTTTTTGGTTTGATGGTCCTCGGCTACATTTGGCGAAGGAATAAAGATGACTGGCTTCCCTACCAAGCAGAGCTCGGAAACGGATAGTGCTCCAGCACGAGACACAATCACATCTGCGGCTGCATAAGCCAGATCCATCTCGCGAATAAATTCACGTAAATGAATGTGTGTCAATCCCGCTTTTTCCAAGGCCACTTCCATGTCCTTGAAATAAAATTTTCCGCTTTGCCACAACACTTGGTAACCTGCTTTTTCCAAGTCGACCATGTGCTTGAGCATAGCCTGGTTAAGTGTACGAGCACCCAAGGATCCTCCCAAAACCAAAATAGTTTTGCGTGTTGGATCCAATCCAAAAACTTGAATTCCTTGTTCTCTTTTTCCTTCTAGGTCTAGCAAATCCTTTCGAACAGGATTGCCTGTGAGTTTTAGCTTCTCTTTCGGGAAAAAGCGTTCCATCTCTGGATAGGCTACACATATTTTCGCTGCCTTCTTTGCCAACAGTTTATTGGTCAATCCTGCGTAAGAATTTTGCTCCTGAAGGAGGGTAGGAATCCCCTTATTCTGTGCTGCATAGAGTACTGGCCCACTCGCATAGCCTCCGACCCCAACGACTAGATGAGGTTGAAATTCGTCGACGATACGAGATGCCATTCTTAGGCTTCTCCAGAGTTTGATCGGGAAACTTAAATTGGCAAGCGTCAACTTTCGTTGAAGCCCTGCTACGGGTAGTCCTTTGATGGAATAGCCAGCCTCAGGTACTTTCTGCATTTCCATTTTCCCTTGAGCACCTGCAAAAAGAATCTCCGAGTCTGGATGTTTTTCCATCCAGGCATTCGCAATGGCTAGGGCTGGGTAGATGTGTCCACCGGTGCCTCCACCGCTAATGAGAATTCGATATGTAGCTCCTGTTTTGATAGGGTTTAGGTTATGCTGTTCGTAATTGATTTCCTTTTTTACTCGTTTCGGCTACAGTGCCCGCCTCGTCCTGATGGTCTCCTCGGCTTACGCTTAGAATAATTCCCAAAGCGGTACCTGTAAATATTAGGGAGGTCCCTCCCATGCTGAGCAGGGGAAGTGGAAGTCCAGTAATGGGACCGAGTCCCACAGCCACGGCCATATTGACCAAAGCTTGAATGACTAGGGCAAAGCTTAACCCCGCGGATAGTAATCCTCCGAAGGCTTTGTTGGAATTGGCAACAATGCGCATGCCTCGATAAAGTAGCGCGAGGTATAAGAAGAGCACAGATACTCCTCCTACCATGCCGTATTCCTCTAGGATAATGGCATAAATAAAATCCGAATAGGGGTGTGGAAGGGTATTTCGCTGCTCACTATTTCCAGGTCCTTTACCAGTAATCCCTCCTGTCGCAATAGCGATGTACGACTGCTCAGCCTGAAAAGGAACCTTGCTGTCATCGTCCTTGGATTCCATAAAGGTTTCAATCCGAGAGACAAAGGTGTCTTTTCGTTGACCTGTGAGCACGGCTATAGAAAGTCCGATCATTCCTACCATCACCACCAAAGCCAAGTGCTGCAAAGGCACACGGCCAATGAACATGATTAACAAACAGGTAATCAGCAATAAGATGGCCGTAGACATGTTAGCCATTCCAATCAACGCACTGATCACTCCAATGGAAATGATGATGGGAAGTAAGGTTCCTGTTAGATCTTTGATATTGCTTTGACGCTTGGCCAGCATCGCTGCCAAAGCAGCAATCAAGGAAAGCTTAGCCAAATCCGAAGGCTGAAAAGCTTGATTGATCACAGGAATGACCAACCAGCGATTAGCCTCATTGATATTGGAACCAAACAAATAAGTAACAACCAATAAAGGAATTGAAAGAAACATGAACAACCGTGCATAGAGCGCATACTTGCGGTACGGAATCTTATGAGCTAGCCACATGACCACTAGGGAGGCGAATACAAGCTTGGAATGCTTGAATAGGTACTGCTCGGTATTCACCACTTCCTCCTTGTACACCAAGGTACCCGTAGCAGAGTACACCACCAGAATGCTAAACATAGAAAGCAAAATCACGATGGCCCAAATGATTGGGTCACCCTTGAATTGCTCATCTATCCATGTTTTAATCTGGTTCATGCGCTTTGTTTTTGAGTTAATGCCAGCACAGCCGCTTTAAATTGATCTCCTCGATCTTCGTAATTTTTAAATAAGTCAAAGCTTGCACAGGCTGGAGATAAGAGGACGACCTCCTTGTCTCTGGCCATTTCTTGGGCCCAAGCCACTGCTTCTTTTAAGTCTTGTGTTTCTAGGATCTGAGAAATATGCGGAGCAAATGCAGTTTTTAATTTCGCATTGTTGGTACCCAAGCAGATCAAGGTTTTCACCTGACCATTTACTACCAAGGGAGTCAACACCGAATAATCATTGCCCTTGTCTACTCCTCCTGCAATCCATACCATCGGCTCTTTGTAGCTACCCAAGGCATAAAATGTAGCTTCTACATTGGTGCCTTTGCTGTCGTTTATGTAGCGAACTCCATCCAATACACGAACGAGCTCCATGCGATGCGCAGCATTTTTGAAGGTTTGGTAGCCGCTAAGCAACTGCTGCTCAGACAAACCAGCCAACAGAGCAGCAACTCCAGCGCCCAAGGCATTGAGCAAGTTGTGCTTTCCTTGAATCGTCAAGGCAGTGACCGGAATAGTTACCTGATTCCCAGCTATTTGGAATACCAACCCATCTCCGTCACTAAATCCACCTTGGCTAGGTTTTCCTTCTAAAGAAATTCCATACATCGAAGCCTGAAGAGGAGCTCGGTCTAGTCCAGTCTTGGAAAAAGGATCTTCCAAGTTGAGGATGGCCACATCTGCCTGATTCATATTTTTGAACAAAGCCATCTTGGAATCGATGTATCGCTCCATTTGGTAATTGTAGCGATCCAGGTGATCTGGAGTAATGTTGGTCAACAGGGCGATGTGCGGCTTCAAACTCACCAAGCCATCAATCTGGAAGCTAGATATTTCGATTACCCACCAAGCATGATCTCCTTCGAGTAATTGCCCTGCCCAGCTTTTGCCTACATTTCCAGCAAGTCCTACGTCCCATCCCGCTTCTTTCAGGAGGTGGTAGGTCAATAAAGTCGTGGTCGTTTTGCCATTGGTTCCAGTAATCGCAATCACCTTCCCCTGGCTATATCTGCTGGCAAATTCCAGTTCATCCACCACTGCAATTCCCTGCTTCATCGCCAGCTGTACCACAGGAACTGTAGTTGGGATCCCTGGGCTTTTGACAATCAAGTCGGCAGCCAAAATACGAGCCTCGTCGTGCTTGCCTTCTTCAAATTCAATTCCAGCTGTATGAAGCTCCGCTTTGCGTACCTCCGCAATGCTTCCTCCATCGGAAACAAAAACGGCATAGCCCTCCCGCTTGGCAAGCATTGCTGCTCCCAACCCACTTTCTCCGGCTCCGAGGACGACTAGGCGATTCATGGTCTTACCTTAGTTTGAGGGTGGCTAATGTGACTACTGCAAGTAGAATCCCTACAATCCAAAAACGGGTTACGATCTTGGATTCGTGAATTCCTTTTTTCTGGTAATGGTGGTGGAGTGGGGACATCAGAAATACCCGTCGCCCTTCTCCATATTTCTTTTTCGTGTATTTGAAGTAGGCCACCTGAATCATGACGCTCAAGTTTTCTACCAAGAATACCCCACATAGAATTGGGATAAGAAGTTCTTTTCGAAGTGTCAAAGCCAATACGGCGATCACCCCACCTAGCATCAAGGATCCTGTATCGCCCATAAATACTTGGGCTGGATAAGAGTTGTACCAGAGGAATCCCACACAGGCACCGATAAAGGCAGCGGTGAAGATTACCAGTTCCCCAGAGTTGGGGATGTACATGATGTTGAGGTATTGGGAAAAAATGGCATTACCGCTCAAGTAGGCGAAGATGGCAATGGTCAAACCAATGATGGCCGAAGTTCCTGCAGCCAGTCCATCAATCCCATCCGTGATATTGGCCCCATTGGATACTGCCGTAATGATGAAAATTGCTACAAAAATATAGAGTACTGGGGTCATGGAATCACCCAAGAATCCAAGGAAATCTTCGTAGTTGAGTTCGTTGTTTTTGAAAAAGGGAATGGTTGTTTTTAAAGCTTTGGTATCCTGGAACGCAGGAGTTTCGATCACGCCACTTTCCACCGATACAGGCGTGGAGAACTCTCGGATGACCACGTCGTCATTGTAGTATAAGGTAGCACCCACAATGACCCCGATACCAATTTGGCCCACGATTTTAAAGCGCCCTTTTAGGCCATCCTTATTTTTGCGGAATACCTTGATGTAATCATCCAGAAAACCGATCAATCCCAACCAAACAGTAGTGATCAACAAGAGCTGAATGTAAATATTGTTGAGGTTGGCAAATAGAAGCGTCGGGATCAAGATGGCTGCAATCATCATCAAGCCACCCATGGTTGGGGTACCTTTCTTCTGATTTTGACCTTCTAATCCCAAATCGCGAACCGTCTCGCCAATCTGACGGTTTCGAATCCAATTGATGATGTGGTGTCCGAAGGTGATCGTGATGATCAAAGAAACCAAGGCAGCCATGCCTGCACGGAAAGAAATGTAGCGGAATACACCCGTACCCGGGATGTCCAACACTCGATCGAAGTAGTCAAATAGCGAATACAGCATGTCAGTTTCCGTTTAGTTGAGTCAATAATTCCGTCACGACTTCGGCATCATCGAAATGATGCTTTACGCCTTTGATTTCTTGGTAGTCCTCGTGCCCTTTACCGGCAATCAGCACGATATCCCCTTTTTGACAAAGCAGAAGCGCAGTTTTGATAGCCTCTCTTCGGTCTTCAATAGTCAAGGTTTTTCGAAAATCTGTTGGCCCTACACCCGCTTGCATGTCACGTAGGATCTCGGCTGGCTCTTCAAATCGAGGATTATCGGAGGTGAAAATGGCCTTGGTGCTTTCAGAAACAGCTATTTTGGCCATGGTCGGACGCTTGGTCTTGTCTCGATTGCCTCCACATCCCACGACGGTAATGAGTTGCTCATTGCCCGTACGGAAAGCATTGATGGTCTTCAATACATTGTCAAGCGCATCTGGAGTGTGTGCATAATCCACGATGGCGGTGATCCCGCCGATGGAGATTCGATCAAAGCGGCCCTTGGCACCCTTGATGGCAGACAACTCCCGAAGTACTTCATCTTCATCCTCGCCTAACAACACTGCGGTACCCAGTACTCCCAATAAATTGTAGGCATTGAAGGAACCAATCATTCGGAACCAAATCAGTTTGCCGTTCACATCCAATTCCAATCCTTCGATGGTATTGGAAAGAATCTTAGCCTTGAAATCCGCAGCAGACTTCAATCCAAAGGTTTGTAGGGTTCCTCGGCAATTTTGAACCATGACTCCACCACGCTTATCATCTCCATTGACTAATGCAAAAGCATCCTTTGGCAATTCATCAAACAGCTTTTTCTTGGCCTTGATGTATTCATCAAAGGTGCCATGGTAATCCAAGTGATCGTGCGTGATGTTGGTAAATACGGCTCCTGCCAACTTTAACCCCGCAATGCGTTCCTGGACAATGGCATGGGAACTGGCTTCCATAAAGCAATGCGTGCATCCAGCATCCACCATTTTGCGCAGCAAGGCTTGCACGCTTACTGCATCCGGCGTGGTGTGGGTAGAAGGAATAACTTCCTCGTTGATTTTATTTTCTACGGTAGACAAGAGTCCAGTGCTGTAGCCCATGCGGACAAACAACTGGTGCAATAGGGTAACTGTGGTAGTTTTGCCATTGGTCCCAGTGACTGCTACTACTTTGATTTTTTCTGATGGGTTGCCGTAAAAATTAGCAGCCATAATTCCCAAGGCCTTTGCCGAATCCACTACTTGGATGTAGGTGATTCCTGTAGCCAGGGTCTCAGGAAGTTGTTCGCAAATGATGGTGGTGGCTCCTTTTTCTAAGGCAAACGCGATAAAATCGTGCCCATCCACTTGGGTACCTTTAACAGCAACAAACGCACAGTTTTCAACCACCTTGCGGCTATCAAAAACCACATCACTTACCTTTCGCTCCATGTCACCATAGGTCGAGGTTAGTGATACTTTGTACAATATGTCTTTGAGTACGTTCATTTATCCAAGTACAAGGTCAATAGTAGCATTAGGAGTAAGGGCAGTTCCAGGCAAAATGGACTGGGTAACTACCCGGCCCTTTCCGTTGAAATTCACTTTCAATCCTTTATTTTCTAAAATGTAAAGTGCATCACGAAGCGACATTCCGGATACATTGGGCACTACAGCCTTTTCTGTTTCTACTTGTAGAAGCTGAACCTGTCCTGCATTGGATGTCGCCATTACCCAATCTTCTTGACTTGGGGATTTCAAGGGCAACTTGAGGTATTCAAAAATGCCTTGTAGCTCTTCTCCTTTACCCGAAGCAACATACGGAAACCTGGAGCCTGGGATGGCAGCAGGTACTATTTTGGATTGATTCACTAGATTCAAATCCAAGTCCTTAGCGAATATTTTGTCTGCAATTTCTTTAAACACAGGAGCAGAAACATCCCCGCCAAAAACAGCAACTCCTTTTGGACTATCAATCACTACCACCATGCTGTACTTAGGACGATCTGCAGGGAAGTACCCAGCAAAGCTGGTATAGTAAATCTCTTGATAATTCCCACCGATGACTTTCTGTGCCGTTCCCGTCTTTCCTGCAATTTTGTAGTTCGGGTTCTTGATGTTCTTTGCAGTTCCATTTTCCACCACACCCAGCAAAAGATCTTGAAGCTGGGAGATGGTTTTCGGAGAAGCGATGGCTTCACGGATCACTACAGGCTCGAAGGTTTCAATGGTTTGGGCTCCATTGCTCACTGACTTTACAAAAAGTGGCTTCACCATTTTTCCGCCATTGGCCACTGCATTGTACAAGGTCAGGGTATGGATTGGGTTTAGTTTGGATTCATATCCTATAGAAATCCAAGGAAGAGAAGTGCCGTACCAATTTTTTGCGCCTGGAGTTTTGAAAAAAGGCTTGCCTTCGCCAAGAAGCTGCAAATTGAGCGGCTGCGCCAACCCAACCTTATCCATGTAGCTCAAAAATTTGGATGGATTGGAACCAAAATGACGATCCACCAATTTGGAGATGGCCACATTGGAGGATTTTTCAAATGCCTGACGGATGGTGATGGTCCCATAGCCTCCATTCTTGGCGTCAACCATCGGTTGCCCATAAAAGCGATGCACCCCGTTGCCAGTCTCAATCATGTCGTTGGGACTGATTTTATTTTCTTCCAACAAGGCAAGCATGGACAGCAATTTGAAAGTAGAACCAGGCTCTACGCTTCCCATGTCGCCAACTGCATAGTTGTAACTTTCCACATAGCCAGTTCCAGCTGCATTTTTTTGCAAGTTGGAGATGGCCTTGACATGACCAGTCGCTACTTCCATCACGATGACTGAGCCAAACGCGGCATCAGTTTCTACCAACCGATTTCGTAAAGCTGTTTCCGCCACATCTTGTATGGTCACGTCCAGCGTAGTTTGGATATCGTAGCCATCGAGCGGCTTTACGTCATCCACATCAAAAAGTGGCTTCCACACTCCACCAGAAAGTCGCTGGAATAACGCTTTGCCGTTTTGGCCTTTGAGCTGGTTATTGAAACTGTATTCAATACCCGAACCCACTCCGTCTTGATTCAAGGTGCCTAATGTTCGGCTAGCCAAAGAGCTGAAAGGCTGGTATCGTCGTTCAATTTTTTCAAAAATCACACCTCCCTCAATTCTGCCTTCTCTAAAAATTGGCCAGGTTCTCAAAAGCTGCATGTCCTGATAATTGATTTGTCTGCGATTGACCATCAAATACCTTTTTTGGTTGGATCTTGCGTCCTGAATCATTCGCTTGTAGGTGGTCGCGGACTTGTCTTGATAAAACGTAGCCAATAGATTAGCCAAGGAGTCGATGCCTGCATCAAACTTTTTATCCTCTAACACCGTGGGATCGATGGCCACCTGGTAAAACGGAAGGCTCGTTGCCAACAGACTACCGTCTGCTGCATAAATATTTCCTCTGGTGGCAGGAACCTCTCGGTACTGGAAATTTACCTGCTCAGCCTTTGCTTTCCATTTCTCTCCTTCCACCAATTGAACTACCGCCACCTTGTACGGTATCGCACAAGCCGCCAAAGCCACCAGGATGAAGATCACCCGAACTCGGATCACTATGGAGCGTTTGATGTTCACTTTTTAGGTAGTTCTATTTTTACCGGAGGTTGGTTCAACTCGTAGATTTCAAGCGCAGCTACCCGCTTGGATACTTCAGATTGCATGCTGCTTTTCATGTATTCAGCTTCAAGCGTAGTCACATCCGCACGCATATCTGCCACTTCTTGCTTCGCTTTATCGATTTGCCGAATCTTATTTTCTGCACGCAGGTTGCTGTAGATGTAGATCAAAGCCAACAAAGCCACAAATCCTACAGGTGGCACCAATTGCACAGGTACTCCTTCGCCAAGAATTCGCTTGACATCTAGCTTTTCTTCGATCCAAGAAAAAATAGTCTTCCCTGAACGGCCTTGTGGACTGTTCCCTTCTTTCAACTTCTTCTTGAAGGTATTCTGACTCATTTTCCTGTTTTTTTCGCAACTCTCAACTTTGCACTTCTGGATCTGGAGTTCTGGGCTAGCTCTTCCTCTGAAGCCGTGATGGCTCCTCGGCTAACTGGCTCTAATGGACGGAGCAGATTTCCGTAGAAATCCTTCTCCACTTCCCCTTGAAACTTTCCTTTGGTCATCAAACTCTTGACCAAGCGATCCTCCAAACTGTGGTAGCTCATCACTACCAGACGTCCTTCAGGCTTTAGTAGCTCTACTGCACTCAGCAGCATTTCTTCCAAAGCCCCCATTTCGTCGTTTACTTCTATGCGCAAGGCCTGAAATACCTGTGCGTAGTATTTGAATTCTTTTCCGCGAGGCGCAAAGCGCTTCAAAAATGCTGTAAACCCTTCCGTAGTGGTAAAGGGCTTGACCGAACGCTCTGCCACAATGGACTGAGCAAGAGTTTTGGCATTTTTGATCTCTCCGTACATTCCTAAGATCTTGTGCAACTTCCCCTCATCCGCGCTAGCAAGTAACTCCTTGGCACTGAACTCAGCAGATTGGTTCATCCGCATGTCAAGATTCCCCTCAAACCGAGTAGAGAAGCCCCGCTCAGGAGCATCTATTTGGTGGGAGGAAATCCCAAGATCCGCCAATATTCCATCGACTTGTTTGATCCCATGCAATCGCAGGTACCGCTTGATGTCTCTAAAATTGGCTTGTACAAAAGTGAAACGAGGATCCTGTGGAGCATTGGCCAAGGCATCGCTGTCTTGATCAAAACCGAAAAGATGTCCTCCTTCCAAACGAGCTAAAATTTCCTTGGCATGCCCTCCTCCACCGAAGGTTACATCGACATACACTCCGTTGGGGAGAATAGCCAAACCTTCAATGCATTGGTCGAGCATCACTGGGATATGGTAAACCGGAGTAGACATCGCGCTTAGGAGAGGTACTTTTCCATCAGGCTAGACAAGTCCGCCGTATCCACAATAATGTTCTTTAGGTACTGTTCAGGATTCCAGAGTTCAATTCGGGTACCCATGCCAACGACCACCACATCCTTTTCCAGGCTAGCATAGGTTTGGTACAGCTTCGGAATCAACAATCTCCCTGCACTATCCAACTCCACCTCGACGATGGAATTGAAAAAAGAGCGCTGCAACATGCGTTGTTCTGCATTGTTGATGTTCAGGGATTTGATTTGACTCTCTAGCTTTTTGTATTCTACCATGGGATAGAGGGCCAAACATTTGTCTTCAGCCATGCGAAGCATAAGCGTCATGCCATTGGCCTGAGGTATTGCCGCCTTAATCTTGGCGGGCAATGCCAAACGACCCTTGGGATCCAGCTTGCTATCGTATTGACTGTTGAACATGTTTCGTCTGCTATTCGGTAAAATTTGAAGTAAGCAAAAGTAAGAAAAGAAGTCTTAAAATTTACCACTTTCTCCCACTTTTCGCCACTTTCTTTCAAAAGTAGCCAAAAGATTGTGTGTCAGCAATAGTTTTTAGTAAAAAAGACAAGAAATTTTTAGTGGGATTTTTGGGGTCCAATTGAAAAAATAGTTTCACAAAATCTTCTTTTTTATCAGAAATTCAGGTGTTTAAACATAAAAACTCACCATCACTTTATGTCTTGAATGGGAAAAGAAACTCCACCTAACTACTTTATTTTTTTACGCTTTGATTGTTCATCTGAAAGCAGTGTTTTTGACATAAAAAAACCTGTCCGATGGGACAGGTTTTCTAGGTGAAATTCAACCTTAATTTTTTCCTTTTTTGAGTTCCTCTTGGAGCAGTATTTGGAACTCTTGAATTCGGGCTTGTTGCTCTTTTTGCCAGACTTCCATCCGCTTTTGGAACTCCTCCATCCTCGGCTTATTGGCCAGTTCCCATTCTTTTATTTTTTGTTCGAACTCCTTCAATTTGGGTCCTTGTGATTCTTCCCAAGCCTTCATTTTGGATTCAAACTCCTTCATTCGAGGTTCATTCGCCTCCTCCCACTCCTTCATTTTGGACTCAAATTCGTTGAGTTTAGGGGCGAATTCCCTCTGGAATTTTTCTTCCCATTGCGCCATTTTTTCTTTTTGAATGGCTTCATTTTCCTTCCATTTGGCTTCCCATTCGAGCGCCTTCATTTTGGCTTCTTGCCCCATCATCTCGGCTTCTTTCGCCCAATTTTCCGCCCCTTCTTTTACTGATTTTCGCCATTTTTCTTTTTCTGCTTTACTCATTTTGGTGGTATCTCCCTGAAAGGGTATTCCTTCCAAAACCTGAAAGGGGAATCCCTCCATCGCCATAAAATCGAATGCTGGGATTTCAAAGCCTACCATTGGAACAGGTGGGATTTCAAAGCCAGTCATAGGTGGCATTTCGGGCATTGGAGGCATCGGGGCTACAAGATCCATTGGAAACATTGGGGCCATTGCTGGCATCGGGGGCATTGGAGCCATAACAGGCAATCGCTCGCCTTTCATTTGTAAACTTGAAAGCTTTTTTAGAGCCGCTTTTGCTTTTGGACTTAATAGAACGGTGTCTCCTCCATGAATCAATTTGCCACCTTTGATCAAGTAGGTTTTCCCATCATCGAGGGTCAAGGTGAGGTCCATGTCCTGGTTGGATTGAATCAACATGGTTCTTGCGGAATCCATCCCAGATTTGCCGGTGGTGTCCTGAAGATAAACTAAACCAGAGAGTTCTGAATTTTGCTCAAAAGAAGCCCGCATTGGAGCAGGATCTTGAGGTGCGCTTGCCACCAGGCCAGCACAAAGCAATAGGGTGAGTACCATAGGAATAGAAATTAGTGGGGTTTGTGGATAGTTTTCGGTTGGGTAACCCAGCATGCGCTTGATGCGAAGCAAGGTGGGATTTCTTTTTTTGCCTGCGGCGAGGGAAAGTTCAGGCGGATGGTGACTTGCAAACTGGAGCACTTCTGCCAAAGCATTCGCCAAATTTGTGGAAGAAATACCCGCTTTTAGGGCCAGTTCATCGGAAGCATTCTCTCGAAGTTCCTTTACAGTCTGGCTCATCCACCAGTAACAGGGATGAAAGAAAAACAGCACTTCCAAGGTAGAAAGCAGCAAGTTGCTGAGGTAATCATTTCGCTTCACATGTGCGAGCTCGTGTGCAATCACCGCTTCCAAATGCGCAGGAGAAAGCTGAAAAACCAAAGCGGCAGGGAGGAGAATGACTGGAGTCAAAACCCCAAAAGTGACTGGGGAATGCGCCCTTTCTGTGGTTCGAACTTCGATTTTTCTACGAATTCCAAGGCTGATTACCAAACGATCCGTGAGGGTTTGAATCTCTAAATTTTCGAAGGGTTGAGAGTTTTTTCTCAGTTTTCGAACCTCGGTTAGTTGTGCGATCAAGCGAAAAAGGAATAAAACCGCTCCAAAAAACCAGAAATTAACAAGTAGGGAAAGATTTTGCTCTGTCCAGAAGATCCCTTGGGCAAGCCAAACTTCCCAATCAAAAGAAGGAGTTGAATTCATCGAAGATTCAGACAAAATACCCGCCTCTGAGGAAAGTAAAGGCACCCCTTCCGGTCTAGTCCATACATATATAAAGGTGGCTGCTGTAACAAAAAATGAAATTAGCAGTGCTCCCACCCCCATCCCATAACTCAGTGCCGAAGGTGACTTTCGCGCCAATTTTAAGGCAATCCAAAGTACCCCAGCAACAAGCAACAGTTGCCAAATGGAATGAACCAAAGTCCAACCCATGGCATGAAGCAGTTTATCCGAAATCCAATCGCTCCAAGTTGTCATCGGTTCTCTTGTTCAAGTTGATCCAAAAAGGCTCTAATTTCTTTTAACTCTTCCTTGGATGGCTTCTCCTGTCCCAAGGCCTGCATAGCCAAGGAGGTGGAAGAGCCTCCAAAAGCGATGGAAAGCAAGTTTTTCACTAAGGATTTTTGTGTTTCTCCCTGCTGAACCACCGGCCTGTAGAGATGGCTGCGACTAGCTTCATCCCGAAGAAGCATGCCTTTGGCATGCATGATCTGCATGATTTTTAGCGTAGTGGTGTATCCGGTTTCCTTGTTTGCCGCTAGCCGTTCGTGTACCTCGCGGACACTGGCCTCTTTCAACTCCCAGAGGATGGCTAAAATCTCTAATTCAGACTCTGTTGGCTTGGACATGACTTAAGTACGATTTATTTCGTACGAAAGTTATACGAAGGATTTCGTATTTTCAAAAAATACTACGAATTTTTTCGTAGATAGAATTGATTTCGATTAGGAACCTGCTTTAAACCGACTTCGAATAGCTTTTTCCCCCTTCCTTTCCAGGGAGTTTCGGAAGAGCTCTCCAATCCATGGCCAGGTGCCCGCAATCTTAGCCAGCAAGCCTCTAGATTCCGGGATACAGACCAGCGCCCGTGGGCGTTCCATCACGCCTAAGATGGCCCGAACCACATCTTCCGCCTCTAGCACCTGCTTGGGTCCACTGAAGGTAAGTTTGGCTTCCTCGGGATACCCCAACTGCAAATCCAGCATGGGGGTATTCACCAAATCGGGACAAATCACAGTCACCCAAACTCCATATTTTTTGAGTTCAGCCGCCACAGACAAGGAAAATCCCCGGACGGCAAATTTGGAGGCCGCATACAAACTTAAGCCGGACACAGGAGCCAATCCTGCCAACGAGGAAATATTCAAAATATGGCCAAAGCCCTGGTTTTTCATCTCCCTACCGATAAGCGTAGTCCCCAAAATGGTTCCCTTCGCATTGCAGTTGAGGTGGTAGTCGATGTCCTCCAGCGCATACCCTTCCAAAAATCCAGGACGAATCACCCCGGCACAATTGATCAAATGGGATATCGGCAGCTCCATCTCCTG
>JACCEA011898894.1_pt1 | contig 17514 bp, 17 predicted proteins | sample 7449851 | NCBI WGS metagenome assembly JACCEA01 (sample SAMN15323453, study PRJNA562643) | freshwater metagenome | isolation source: river surface water | place: USA:Blue River Watershed | collected 2017-08-18
ATATTTTGAAAATTTGCATGATTTTCTACAAATACATCGAATGGTTTAAATGGGTAATCGGAAGGAAATACTATCTTTAATATTATATTAATAGTATCGTGAACAATGTTAACTAATTCAATTTTGAATTCATAATCTGAAGATCTAGATAAATAGCGAATATATTCGCTATTTATTGCAAACTCCTGAAGAAACTCAAATTCTTTATTGATTCTTTTTTGTGCGGTCATACTTATATGGAATATACTTAAAAAATATTCAATTTTTTAGGAAAAGAAAAAAACGTATAATATATAGAATTTAAAACTAAGAAATGACATCTACCACGGTATATAAATATAAAATTTATTGTCAAACAGAAGCGGTATTTGTAGAAGGTTTTGGAACAGATGTTCCAACAACGTGTTATAACAATAACACACATACCATAAATTCTAGTAGCGTGCAACTTTTAGAAACCATTAGTCAGTCGGCAGTCTCTATCAAAGAAGATAAGGTTGATATTGGAAGAAATGTTTATGTAAAGCCGATAGAGTTCATTAATGTAGAGGCAGGTACTACTGAAACCCAGTATTGCACATTTCCTTTGGTAACTAGCATGTATTCTTTTAAATTCTTATTCAATGAACGAAATATCGGAGATAGAGTGTCTATTTATGCAAACCCAGATACAACGCTCGGACTTATTACGGCAAATGTATCTGTTGGAGATACTGTGATAGGAGCGCCTCCTGGATTAATGCTTTATGGATGGCCTGGATTTCATTTAAATATTACAGATGGTACTAATAATGATCATTTAGGTATAATAAAAAGTATAGATCGGGTTAACAACACCGTTACTGTTTCGGAACCAGCCGAACATGCGTTTTCTTCTACAAATACAGTAGTAAAGATGACAATTCGTGTATGCGATGAAATGTTAATAAGCGGACCAGGGTATTTACCCATTGGAGAAGACGTCATAGGAGGATCAGGATTACCAGCTGGAACTATAGCTCGATTCTCATATACCAATAATAGTGTTTCTGGCGATCCTAAACTATTATGTATATATCTAACCTTGTTATTTTAAAGTTATTATCAAAAAAATTAACCTAGAAGAGCATATCTAGATCAATCATGATGCCAGAAGTTCCTATAGCTATCCTATGAGGATTTCTCCTAGTTTCATATACTATACGCCCATTATGAAGGAACTGTATAGCTTTGGAAGGATGTGCATAAATACATTCGTCACCAAATCTACACTTATCGTGATAAATTTCAAAATTTCTAACAATCAGATTAGGATATTCTTTTGTATCTTCTATACATCCTGATAAATAAGTTTTACATATAATCTTTGAACATTTTTTTATATGCTCTCGTACAATTTTTTTTAGGTCCTTTTTATTCAAAATCTTTTCTGACATTTTATTAATAGGAACTATAAATCGAGACTTCTGTCTACATAAAGGGCATATATATCCCAGCGATGGATGAGATTTCTTCCATGACTGTATACACGTGTAACAGAACACATGTGTACATGTGTCTAACACCGCGAGACGTTTATCATCATCATGATTGTCATCATGATGACAATCATGATTGTCATAGAGAGTATCTTCGTCACTGTTATTTTTAGCATATATAGAATCCCAACATATACCACAGTTTTCTTCTTCTTCTCTAATGTATTTGCACTTATTATAGTGACTTGTAGCCCATTGTTCATTGAATGGATGTATAATGTGCTTTCCACATCCCCTACATTTATTTCCATGTATATTTTTGCAGTTTACTCCAAATCTACACCATCCCTTATCTCTATAGTGCTTACATAAAGGCTGCTTAAATAAGTTTAGATCGTGACTTTTATCACATTCTTTCTTTGAGCATACGCCATGTTTGAAGTATTTGCAAGGTTCAGACATTAACACAAAAAAATAATTCAATTTTTTAACATGTTATTAGCTAATTCAATTTTTTAACATGTTATTAGCTAATTCAATTTTTTTAAAAAAAATCAAGACTTACAAAACCCTGATCTTTTCTTAATTAAATTAGTTTCTCCGATGTTGGCATCAACGAAACTGCAATACCCAGACAATAAAGACACCATTTTGTTGTCTTTATTTGCCATTGCAATATAAATTACCACATTGTCCAATGTTTTGACATCCGCCTTTTTTTCACGAAGCAGCAAATCAACAATAGAATAATGTGATCGAAATACTGCTTCACGTAGAGCAAAATTTTCGAAAGCCCTGCTATCGACACGTCTATCCAAGAGAAGTGTACACACTTTATTGTAGTCGCCTTTTTTGACATGGTATATAAACATATCTTGTAGAAATGCAGTTGCATCAAAATTGCTTAAATATTTACAACTCAACCTAATAGACAAGATGTCTTTCGGAGAGAGGTATAAGGATATACACCCTTGGAGTTCGAATGGTATGTTTATTAACATGAGTGAACCCCTGCACTTATAGCATAAAAAAAATCATTTTTTTTTTATTAAAAAAGAGAACCATTCTCTTTTTCTTAATTTACACATAGAGACACAACCATTGAAAGCTTAAGCAGTGATGAAATCCTGGATAGTTGAGTAATGATTACCCAAATTTTCTCCATCTTCTTCAAATGAAAAGGTTTCAGGATTCTTGACAAAATTCTCCATATTCCACTTCCAGAATTTTCCCATGAAGAAAGATGGGTGAGGTGGCTTGGATGGGTCAGTTTGCATATAAATGAAACCGTTATCCTTGTTCAACATCCAACCTCCACTACCAATGAAGATGCCTCCATGAGTGCGAGAATGAATGAAAGGACTGCCGTCTTTCACAAACATGTTGAACTTTTCATGAGCGACGATCTTTTCGTTACGGTTAATCATCATCTCAGGAATCTTCGACATATCCAACTCCAAAAGTTCATCGATTGTCATCTTGTCATACCTTTGAACCGAGTTCATGCGTTTCTTTTTGGAAACCCATTCATCCGAGTCTTTCTTGACAGGAGATTCAGCATTCTCAACAATTTGAGTAACTGCTTTTTCTTCACCGTCATCGCGAACAACAGCAGAGATGAATGAACAATCAGCCCAATTCAAAGGTAGTTCTTGGATTTGGTCAGCTTCAACAGAGACTTGCTCGGCGTTATCAGCTTCAACAGAGACTTGCTCTTCAACAGTCGAATTCTCCTTAATTTGCATAAGCTTAAACTCAACTTTTCCAAATGCAAAGATTACACTAGAAAGAGCTTGTTGCAAAGTCACATTGAGATCAGGGTCCTGATAATCAACTTTTCCATAGTAGGAAAGAGATTTCATGATCTGAGTTAAGTGACGCTTAACTTGTTGCAAATTGGCTTCGGTGTCGAGGTATTCCATTGTTGAAGTAACGCTAGAGTAGTATTAGCTAGAAAAAATTCAATTTTTTTTTATTACAAAAAATGAAAAACATCAGCATATGATCAATAATTGATCTTTGTCTTTTACACTTCATCATCAATGTCTTCATCTCCTTTTGACTCAGATTTAATAAGATATGGTAGCCTTCCAGAAATTTTTTGTCGAGTATTATTGATTATCCCAATTTGTTCGTCATTAAATCGCCTACGAGCACGAATAACAGGTTTGGCGTCCGCAAAAGAACTCTGATGCACTTCAGACGAAGAATGTTGCGAAATATGCGCAACATCTTTCTCGTTCGTATCTCTGTTGCTTTCTGCAGAAATATCTCGTACCAACTTACTATCGGGGAAATCAGAGATGGGGTCATTAGAGATTGGGAGATCAGTTTGAGACACATATCGAATGCTATGTGTACCATAAACTTCGTTCTTTATACCTTCGAAAAATGCAGTATTAAGAGTAGACGTATCAGATATAATAGAAACATCGTTGTTTTGATTCCTAACCAATGGTTCTTGAAGTAAAGGAGAAATACTTGGTTCATCAGTACGATCTTCTTTTATTTCTTGAATGTCCATCATAATATCTATCTCTTTCGGTACATTTTCGATACAGGGATAGCTAGGATTAGGATGTTCGATCATAGTACCACAATTGATCAACGCATGTTGTTTCTCGCCAACTTCATCAGTTCTTTCCTCGCCAACTTCATCAGTTCTTTCCTCGCCAACTTCATCAGTTCTTTCCTCGCCAAATTCATCAGTTCTTTCCTCTTTGATAGCTTCCAACAGCTGTTCAGTTTGGATACCTATTTCTTCTACTATAAGATCGGTTGTTTGCGTGGAGACAGAAGCAGTAGACAATTCTACATAAGTCCCCTTTCTTTTCATCTCTTCGCAAATCTCATCCATAGTAAACAAACCGTTGATAATCATAAGAATTTTATCCTGATCTTCCTTCGAACTAAAAGTTGGAGTAGAATTCAGGAGACGTATCAAATGGGCTACCACATTAATTCGAGCAGTATTTAATCGAGACATTCGTTGTTAGACTGTTGATAAAGTATCCGAAGGGAGTAGTAATAGGCCAAGAAAATTCAATTTTTTATAAAAAAGAAACACAAACACATTTAAATGAAAGGAATATTAACGGGCTCTCACTTTTGACTTTTTTTGTTTTGATCTAGATCTGGGTTTGTCAGAAGACATTTTTTGGACCGTGTTCTCATCTTTCACCTGAAGAGCTATAATCTTTTTGTTATCTTCCCTAGAAGCTGGACGAGATGCTTCCCTAGAAGCTGGACGAGATGCTTCCCTAGAAGCTGGACGAGATGCTTCCCTAGAAGATAATCGAATAGGAGTGGTAATACCTCTCACCATAGCATCCGGGGGCAATTTTTTTAGACTAGCCTTGAGTTCTTCCAGTTTTTGTTTTTCTAGTCTTTTTTCTTCGAGTTTTTGCTCCTGCTTCGAAGGTTTGTCTAACTAGTAAATTTCACTTACTGAAACAGACCCCAGGGATATAATTAAATGGTTTATGGAATGCATTGCAATAGATGCATATGATTGGATCATGCAATCAAATATAAGATGCATGGGTTACTATTCCAATAAATTTATGTCCAAACCTTATTTCACCACTAGTAATTATCTTAAAAGAATGAGTAATTATAAAATAGAAGAAGAATGGGATGTATTATATCATAAATTTGTACAAAAAAAGAAACATCTAAAGTATTATCATTCCGGGCCTCAAACTTAACAAACTGCCGAGCAAATTGCCTATTTGTGCAAACCAGGCAAGCGAGTTGCAGACTAGCGTCTTATATTAATCATATTCATCTTCGTCGCTACTATCTGAAAAATGTCCGTCGTATTTATTAGATTCTTTTTGTCTTACAAATCCACGATCAGATCGTAATATTCTATTATCCGGATCTAATCCTATTAATGCCGGTTGTTTTAGAGTATATTTACCATTAATATAATAGTTAGGATATAACCCAAAATCTTCTTCTTTAGATCTATACAATACTTTCTTATCAATTATTTTTTTAATTTCATTAAAAGATTTGTTTGTCGTTTTCTTAAGATACTTTTCTATTTCTTCATACTCTACTATTTTATATTCTCCTGTATTTTCATCGGCACTTAAGAAATGTTCGCTTTCTTTATCACTAATGAAATATCTAGATTCCGGGAAATTATCATTATTATATGCTATTTTTATTATATTAGCTAATAAATTCGTTAATGATTTATTATCTTTACATAACTGCTCCATTTTCCTTTCATTTTGTATAATATCAAATAAATGAGATACATCCTTAGTTTTAAATTTATCTGAATTTATTACTATTTTTGCATCGAATATATTATTGATATTATTTGTTACTTCAATCTTTATATTCTGATTATTTATATTATTTATTATAGAAGCAGTTTTTTCTTTTCTATCTGTTTTAACTTGTTCAATTTCTAGATTTTTAAGTCTTCTTAATTCAATTTCTTCTTTTTTATTTTCTGATTCTTTTTCCATGATTTCTTTTTTTAATTTGAGTTTTTCTATTTCTTTTTGCATTTTTATCTCTTCTTGCCGAGTTTTCTCTCTTTCTTGTTCAATTTTAGCTTCTTCTTGTCTAGTTTTCTCTCTTTCTAATTCGATATTAGTTTTATTTCTTTGTCTGGAATTTATAGAACATTTATTTTTTCTGTTTAGATGTTGTTGATAATTAGAATATTTATTAAATTCTTTATGGCACCTTTGGCATTCATAATGTTCTATATTTCCACAAGGAACTTTTTTATTAATATGTCTATCATAATTAATTTTTCTATTAAATGTTTTTTTACAGTTATCACAAGTAAAAGAAACCATTATTTACTGTATATAAAATATGTTTTATCTTATCTTTAATATAAAATATATATTATTAATTTTAATAAAAATTAATGTATGCTTAAAATAAATATTCAACTTACAGTAAAAAGTATTTGTATAATTTAATGTTTGACTATATAAAAACTTTGTATATCTAATCAAAATTGAATTTTCAAAATAAAAAATAATCACTTTTTTGCATTTTCATATCAGGCAAAAATAAAAAATCATATTTTTCATTAAAAAAAATTGTACTTTATGTGGTATTCTTCAGGCCCTAAACTTTGCAAGATATCTAGCTATTTGCCTATTTGTGCAAACCCCGGCAGGGGAGCGAAGCGAGCCGTATTTATTTTAAAGCATTGAGCCAAGAAGGAACATACCCTAATCTTTTTTGTAATTGATATTCATATATAGAATCGACAGACATCTTTTTACCGGGATTTATGAATATACCATCTACCGTTTTAAAATCCGCAGCAAATGGGCCATGAAGTCCATAAAATCTAGGATTTACAATATGTGCATTATTTCTCTTAGAAATATCATAAAATCTAGTAAAGGTGGGTTTGCCTATTAATTCGAAGTTCCAAAATACTAATCCACGAAGGTGATTTGGCATGTTTTGGTCGGCTCCTCCATATCCTGATCCAGAGCCTCCATATCCACCTCTACAATGATCATATAAAGTATGCTGAGGGCCGGCAGCATGTGCTTCTATAACATCAGTAGGTAACCATTCACATCTCCAGAAAACATTAGTATTAGATGGCCCTGATACACCAAGGCTATGTGTATTTTTCTTTTTTTATATCAAAATGAAAAAAATATTTTTTATAAAAACTTGATTTTTTAGTAAAATTTTAAAGAGTTTAAAAAAAAATGATCGGCTTTTTTAATAAAAAATTTGAGATTTGAATAAAAAATGTTTTTGTTGCTCGTCTGCGATTCGCTCCGCCGTGGTTGAGCAAAATGTTGGATACTCAACTCTGTTGCAAAGTTTTGGCGCGGGAGTTTAACCATTGGTTCTCATTTTCTTCTTCTAGATGATTTTCTTGAGAATAACTTTCGTTTATAACAACTTCGTTTTCTTCTAGATGGATTTCATTTATTTTGTCAGTAATTTCATCAATTACTTCTAATTCATAGATACTATTATCTTTTTTTAATTTCTTTTTCATTATTGTTGTATAATTTTCTGATATTGTTTTTTGTGAGATTAAATCAATACCGCATTCTTCGTCAACATAAATATCGTTCGATGATACGTACATCGCACACCATTCGTCTTTTAATTCGATAAGTTCTTGTATAATAGTTTTCCAATCAATTGTGTCATTTAACACATCTGGTTGATAAATTCTAATGATTGTATAACCGTTTTGTAATGCTTTGAGCATTTTGAATTTGTCGTTTGCTTGGACTTCTTTGTAATCGGAATTCCAGTGGTCGAAATCTTGGAAATGTTGATTCCCGTCGAGTTCTATGAGTATTTTGAATTCTTCGATCGCGAAATCATATGGTAATTTTTGTTTCTTTTTACACCATTCATATTTTGGCTGATAGGTGACTTCATATTGAGATTTGAGCCATTCGTGAAGTTTTGATTCTGTTTTGTTTTTACATAATGGGCACCATGTATTATGACATGTAATATTATCTATTTTAATATTAAATTCATGTTCATTTTCACATGTAAACCAATATTTTTTACCAGATGCTTTAAAAACATTTCTTGCTTTAATATTACCATTTTTTTTACTCCAATACTTTGACATATATACTGATGCAAATGATTTTTCAAAACATAGTTTACAATCTTCGTCATCGCACAATTGTTTTGGTGGTATAGAACAAAATGGACACCAACTACGTTGCGCTGAATTTAAATTAATTTCAAATTCATGTCCGCATAAACAATTAAATTTAAATTTTGAAATATTATTATTAAATACTTCTCTAGGGGTTAATTTATTTTTTTTACTCCAAAATTTTGATTTTGGATTAGATAAAAATGAATTATTAAAACAAATTTTACATTGATCATTGTCACATAATTTTCTAGGTGGATTAGAACAGAATGGGCACCACTGTCCTTTTTTGATATTATTTAGTGCTGACTCAAACTCATGTCCACAATCACAATTGAATTTATATTTTGTATGTGTTGATTTAAAAACTTCTCTGGGTACTCTAATATTATTTTTACTCCAATAAGTAACTTTATTACTTGAAGCAAAGGATTTTTCAAAACATACTTTACAATTTTCATTATTACATAATTTTTGATTAGCGCAATACGGGCAGTGTCTACCATATACTATATGACATAATGAATTCTCAAATTCATGTCCACAATCACAATCGAACCAATATTTTTTTCCTGATGATTTAAATACATCTTCTGGTTTTATATTACCATTTCTATTACTCCATTTACTTGAGTATTCAATACTTGCAAAGGATTGTTCAAATGCTGGTTTTTTCCTCATTGTAATCTAATTGTATAATACGTGTAATGAAAATCAATTTTTTTTTAATATGCAATTTTCATTACACAACTTTTCAAAATATCAAGCTAATTAACCTTTAATCATCCACGTACTAGGTTGTTGGTCCGATGCAACAAGAACTGTCTTCGACCATTGTTTAGTAAGATTTAGGCTCAGTAATCCTTCAATTGTATTAGACCCGTTTCTAGCAATAGTTGCTTTATTTGTAGCATTAATATTAACGAATATAATGATTTTAGAAGTATTTGCTGCTAATGAAAGAGATGCGAGAGTTGGTAATGTATATGTAGTATTTGAAGAAGGATTGAGATAAATAATCTCAAAATTCAAAATATCAGATGCGAGGAATGTCACTGCAGCAACTTGAGTTTTTGTAGACAAAGTCGTACCTCCTACTAGATTGAATGATCCATTTACAGTTAAATTATTAACAGCTACATTCAGATAAGAACCGACATTACCAGAAGGATTTGTTAACGGAATTACTTGCGTCTCTCCGATTTCTCTCGGAAACGAAATCATATTCAATGTATTTGTAGATTCGTCCCACATGCTACCCGCATAGACCCCATTGAATAATTGGTAAGTCGTAGTATTATCCGTAGCAACACTCGCTGCAGGAGTAAATGTGAGCACTGGAGGAGATGCGGTAGAAGATGACGTAACTGTTACAGTTTCAGTGCTAGTGACGCCCAATTGCAATATCCACCCTTTGTAGTAATCTAGAGCTAAAGCTGGACCAGCAGCTAATTCTATCGTTGTTGTCGTACCTGAAGCCGACGCAGTACCACTGACTAATGGGGTATCCTGCGCAACTATATTAGCAGGAGATCTTCGAGTAACAAAGCCGCCGTCCTCTAAAGTACTTTGATTAATCGCAAGTATATTATCATCGATAGCCATCGAGCCAGCATAAGATCCAGCGGTAACTGAGCCCGAAATAGTCGCATTTCCGGAAGCTACACTCAAGTTTCCAGTAGTGACAGTTAATCCCGTACCAGCTGTGATTGTTGTACCCGCAGTAATCGATGTTCCAGCTGTTACTGTAGTATTCGCAGAAACACCACCAGCCGATGCTGTGATGTTTCCAGTCGTAGAAGTAATTCCAGTTCCCGCTATCACTGTAGTGCCTGCTGTGACAGACGTAGCTGCCGAAACTGAGCCAGTTGAACTAGAAATATTTCCTACCGCAGTGACTGCCCCATTGGCATTCACGTCTTGAGCTTTAAGACTCATAAAATCTGCTAAGTTACCATTACCAGCGTCCCCAGTAGTGGAAATCACACCCATGGTATCTTCCCTCGGGAAACCATATAGTGTAATCAAATCAGTCGATTCATCCCAAATAGTCCCCACATATTGTTTGTTGTATAAATTCACAGTATCTGTCCCAGCAGTCAAACCTGTGGTAAATCCAGAATCTAAAGTTAAAGTATGTACACCCGCTGCTTCAGTAGAAGCAGTGATCAATCGCTTTTCACCATTAACACTATTTCCAATAACCCACCCCTTAAAATAATCTGTGCCAGTCGCAGCATTTGCAATTAACAAAGTCGTACCGCTTACGTACGTAGTGTCAACAGCTACTGTTGCAATCTTTGGGGTATCCAAACCAACGGCCGCAGCAGGTCTTCGCACTACGAAACCAGCATCTTCCTTACTAACAGCAGTGTTAGCCACAATAATGTTATCCTCAACTAACAAAGTTTCAGCATTAACTGCAGTGGTTGTGCCATTAACAGTAAGATCGCCGGTGATAACCACATTTCCAGAAGCATTCAAATTTTGTAAATCAAGTGAAGCTAGTGCATATCCTGCACCGGCCGTATTAACAACACCAGTATCTACAGTTGGCAAAACCTGTAAAGATTCGAAAAGTTTATATTTTCCAGAATCGGATGCATCTCTGAACAGACCAGTATATACAATATTTGCCCCATCATAATATTGCCCAACAAAACCAATATCATGTATATCTGTAAAAGTGTTGTCGCTCTCAGTATGCAATAAAAATAGAGGATTTCTTACCTCTAATTCTTCTGTGTCTAGGTATCTAAAGACAGACATTTATTGGAGTTAATTAGTATCTTATATATATATGTAATTATAAATAAAATGTTATAAAAAATAAAAAAATGATTAAATAATTTTATTATAGATTTTATTCATTCATAAAATTTATATATTTCTTTAGTTTGGTCTATTAATTTTAGAGAAATCGATTTACCTAGTGGTGTTCTGAAATAATCGCTTAAAAATAATAATCTGGTTTCAATAAATTCTTTTACATGGCGTTTTAATTCTTGATAAAAAGGAGAATATTTTAGAATTATTTTTGATTCTTACATAGCTTCTTATTCGTCTTTTTTCTGTAATAATTTATTAAGTTTCACATTGATTTCATTTATCTTTTCTTCTAATTCTTGTATTTTATCTTTTGGCGGAACACATGGATTTTTTTTATTAATATGATAGTCATATGACCCTTTATGCGTAAATTTTTTATTACATTTATAACATATATATTCAACCATAATTATTTATTTATTTTTTGAATAAAAATTATACAATTATTATATAAATACAAATTATACTTACTATATAAATAAAATTATTTTTAGTTAAAAATGTCTATAGTTATGATTGACAAAGTCTTTAAATTCTCTGAAAATGAAATAAATATTATAGGTACACCTGATAAACCATGGTTTAAAGCAAAAATTACAGCAAAAAGCTTAGGATATAAAGATACAGACAAAGCAATTAGAGATCACGTACGTGATAAAAATAAAAAGATTTTAAGTGATTTACTTAATATTTTCGGACCCGCCAATCATTCGGGTCTATCATATAATGATTTAAACAGTATTTATATAAATGAAGCAGGATTATACGAACTTATAATGAAAAGTAAGAAAGAAGAAGCAATTCGATTTCAAGATTGGGTTTTTGAAGAAGTACTTCCTTCGATCAGAAAAATAGGCCAAGAAAAATATTTAGAACAATTACAAATTAAAGATAAAGAACTAGAAGATAAAGAAAAAGCATTAAAAATCTCTGAGAGCAAGAACCTTCAATTAACTACACATATTAAAGAATCTGAACAAATTAAGATAGATGGTTGGATTTATATAGCTACAACAAAGCAATATAGTCAATATAACTATTATAAAATCGGTAGTACTAAGAGTCTTAATCCTCGAATGAATGGATATCAAATTGGTAGATCAAAACAAGATAGTTATTATTATGTATATATTTATAAAACTAGTATGATGGGAGTTTTAGAAACATTGCTTAAAAAATTACTAGAAAAGTTTAAAGAAGATAAAAATAGAGAAATAATTGTACTACCTTGGAAACTTTTATATGAATATGTAGACTATATCTGCTCTAACTTTAATGATTGTTTCATATTCGAACTAAATAACCTAATTATTGATAATTTAGAATTTGAGCAATCTCTAAATAAAACACCTGAACCATTAGATTTATCTAAAGATATGATCGAAAATAAAGAAGAACCTGATGATACTTTAGAACTGGATTCAGATATGACAGAATTAAAAATTATCCAAGATTCAGAAATATTTTCAGATGGAATAAATGGGATAAAATGCAATACATGCGGACAATTATATCATAGAGATGATTATGATGAACTTCCTAACAATGTATTTCATACTAGTTGCAAAAAATGTGTTAAATCTCGATTGGATAGATTTATTAATGACATTGTTTTTGAGTTTAATTGTATTAAAAGATCAAAAAAATTCAAAGATTCAAAAAACAAAGAAGATAAAGAAAGAAAAATTAATAAAATTATAAGTGAATTAAAACAATTAAATAATAATGATATATATAAAAAAGCAAAAATTATAGAAACAAAAAATTTCAAAAGATGTCCACATAATCATATTAATGAACTCGAAAGATGGTTACCAAAGTCTAAATTTTCATATGATGATATAAATAAGAATAAACTTCAATCATTTTGTAAAGATTGTAGTCATTAAAAATTATAAATAATATACCATAAAAAATAAAAAATAAAAAATTTCTTAAATAATTTTATTCGAGAATTTATTTATTCATAAAATTTATATATTTCTTTAGTCTGATCGATTAATTTTAAGGAGAGTGATTTTCCTAATGGAGTCCTAAAATAATTATCAAGAGTTAATAACCTAGTTTCAATAAATTCTTTTACATGATGTTTTAATTCTGCTTCAGTATAAGCAGGATTTTTGAATTTATAATATTCTATACATCTTAGAATTCCTGTCTCTCCTAAAGATTCTAATTTGTCTGCATCAGAAAGTATATTTCTGAATTTAATATCTTCTTTTGGTATTTCTGGATATCCATATTTTAGTTCTTGGTTATAAGAAATATTAGAAATCCATATAATTATCCTTTTTATCCAATAGTCAGGGATATTAATATGCTTGAGAAATTCTTTTAAATCTTTTACTTTTTCTGTATAATTTTTTTCTAATGGGAGTTCTGGGTGGCAATATTTATGATCTACTATATCATGTAATAATGCAGCAATTTCCAGAAAGAATAGTTCTGAAGGATATATATGCATAGATTCTCCAATAGCTATAACATTTTTTCTTACAGCTAAATGATGAGCAAAGTTATGCGAGTTATCAGGATAATTATTTGTAATAGAACGTGAATAATTACTAATTTGTTCCAATATTTCAGAATTATCGTCGCACACATCATTATCCCCACACTCATTGCAAAATATATTACGACATACAATGCATTCCGATAACATTTCTAGGCAATTTTCGCAAAAACTCTTTTCGCAAAGATCGCAATGCCAGTGATCCTTAATCAAACTATATTCGTTGCATTCAGAACAATACCATTCAATTCCTCCCATTATTATATTTATTGGGGATTATATTTAGAATAAAAAAATCAATTTTTTACTCCCGGCCTTAAACTTTGCAAACCATGTTGTAAATAATCTACTTATGCGTGTAATTTTATTCCTTTATTATACTTTACTATAATTTGATTATAATCATCTTTAGAAAGAATATATCCGTCGTATAATATATCCTTCGACATATTTTCTAAAGATTTTAAAGTCACCGATCTACCCGATGTGATATCGATATATTTTGTGTATCCAATGATATCATTTGGGTCGGTGTTTTCTTTAGTTTCTTTACAATATTGTTCTATATTTTTAAATAATTCTATTAAAAGAGGCCTGAATAAACAATCTATATATTTTTCATAATCAATTTGTCTTACTTCTTTTGTCTCTGGATTTTGAAAGATTCCGAAAAATTTATCTAATTCTTTGTTATAAAATAAACATTTCATATTAATAAATTTTTCAGTGTTAAAAATCATTTTAAGGAATGTAGATATAAAATCTCTAATACTTTTTGAATTATTGAATAAATAAATATTGAAATCATTTTCTTGGTCAATTTTTCTTTTATAAATCACATCAATAGTTTTATTAAAATTCTGAGTTTCTAGACATAATACTTTATCAGTAACATATGTCATATTTATTTGTTGTATAAAATTATTTTGTATATTTATGGTTTCGATATTATTAATAACATGCGTAGTTTTTTCTTTACGCTCAGTTTTCATCTCTTCTTCTTTAATTCTAGATTCATTTCTTAATTTTAATGCCTCAATTTCCAATAATTTCAATTCCTTCTGAGCTTGAATTTCTAATAATTTTAATTCCTTTTGTGCATGAATTTCTAATTCTTTTTCTTTAATCTTTAATTCTAACTGTTTTGTTTTTTCTAATTCACGCTGTTTGTCCAATTCTTTTTCTTTTAATTTTAATTCATATTGTTTTGTTTTTTCCTTAGAAAGTTCTGTCCTATTATTACTATGATCTGGACTGTTTAATTCTATTATAGCACATTCTTTTTTTCTATTATTGTGTCTATCTAAATGAAATTGTGATTGAAATATTTTTTTACATCTTTTACATTGTAAATCTATAACAATATTACATGGATCTTTTCTTTGTAAATGTCTCGTTAAATTTGCCTTTTTAGCAAAAGTTTTATGACAAACTTCACAAGCGAAATTCATTTTAATATAATAATATAAAAATTATATTTAGATCATTTTTATTTTTTTGTGTATATTAAAATATTAATTTAAATTATAATTAACATACGCCCATCGATATCTATAATATTCTATTATAACAACTTTATATAATATTTATATCATTATGAAAATACTTTACAATATTGATTTAGTTTATAATGTATGGAACTCTAGTATACATTCTATTAATATAATAAAAGCTCAATATATTTAATAAACACAATATAATCAAAAAATGATTTTATAATTATGTGGAAGTACAAGCTAAAAAATATATAGTAAGTGATTTTATAAGTAAAACTCCAGACAAAAAAAATTTTTTATAATGAGATAGACGTTTTTTTTAATAAAAAATTTACTTCACCGCATTCCTAGATCTCAAGCATTGCAGATTATTGAGCAATTTGTAATATTTATATTCTCCATATCCATGTCATAACCATTTTTTTCATTTTCATTTTCATTTTCATTTATTATAGAATTTTTAAAGTATTCTTCGAGATAATTTTTCAAGATTTCAAATTCTATTTTCAACCATTCTGATTTTCTATTAGGGCCATCAATTCTATATTCTTTGAGATAAGTTAGTATATTTAATTCGTCTTGAGTTGCTGTATCAGTTTTATAAAATAGTAGGATTTTCGGATTAGGAAGTCCTCTTGAATAGCATGATATTAATTCTTTTTTTGAACAAGCCGTTCTACCAAATTTAAACATATTATTTTTCTCATAAACTTCATTTGTTATAACATAACAACAATCACTTACAGTTCCTTTTCTATCTGTTTTAGTTTGTTCAATTTCTAGATTCTTAAGTCTTCTTAATTCAATTTCTTCTTTTTTGTTTTCATACTCTTTTTCTATAGTTTGTTGTTTTTTATTCTCTAATTCAATTTTTAATTTAAGTTTTTCTAACTCGCGTTTCGTCTTTTCTTTTTCAATTTCTAATAGGATCATAGAATTACTATTAGTTTCGATAATCTCATTTACACAAGTAGTTTTTCTACTATTGTGTCTCTGAAGATGATAATCTGATTTAAATTCCTTTTTACATTTATTACAAATAAATTTTATAGTTGAATCACATGGTACTTTTTGATTCAAATGTTTATTCAATAAATAATCAGATTTAAATTTTTTATTGCATTTAGTACATTTAATGGACATTTTGTTATGGGGTTAATTAAAAATGAAAAATTATATATAATTTTTATATATAATTATCTTTATTATATTAATTAATCCCAATTATTATGTTATATACGAGAATTTTAGGCATTTAATGAATAATTTTGAATGAACGAATATAATAAATACTAAACTTTTTATAATATTGATCATAATCTTTAAATACTACATTGTAATCATACCCCAAATTATTTAACTATTTTTTATAAAAAATAGTTAAAATCTATATTTTCTATCCTTCTTCCAAAATAAAATTCAATTTTTCATTAAAAAAAAAATTTTATACTTCATAAGCCATTCATCCTGGTCCAAAACTTCACAAATGACCAATCAAAAAATTATAACAATCAAAAAAATAAATTTATTTACCCAAATCGCGATTGACTTCATCAAAATTTATAACTTTTCCAGTTTTAATACATCGAAGTTTCAAATCAAAATCCATTTTTTTAATTTCTGAATCTAATTGTTTGTCCAGATTTAATTCATTTTTTAAGTTTTTGAATATATCATCTGATAAAGATTTTTTACTAACTGAATTTACAAAATTGTTCATCATCAATATATCGTTCGAGCTTTATACAAGATATTACTAAAAATAAATTCAATTTTTTTGGAAAAGTTGTTTAACAGAAGAACATAATTTGAACAACAAAGAATCAACAAATCTGATAAATCGCAAGAAAACATTTGGTTTAGAGACATCAGAAGGGAATTTTACTTCAGTATGTTTTTCTATTAGTAAACGAGCCGATTCTACGCCACAAGTCGCTGCTCCTTCCATATTATATATGTTAGTTTCTGTGCGTGTATATGCAGTAGCATGATACATATTAGAAAATACAGAATCTGTAAATGAAGGTCTGAATGAAAGGGTATTTACATTATTGCTAAACTTTGGTTCAAATGTATCCATTTCTCCGGTTTTTTCATTGAATACATAGCTATCCCAGATATCCCAAGAAGGCAATTCATCTGATAACTTTAGGTTATGCTGACTTTTGATAATCTGTGTCCAGCATTCCATAGCCAACTCGGCTCTATTACAATTTATAGCTTTTTTTCCATTATAACCTTCTACATCCCATATACCGATACCGCATGATAGTAATTCCTTATCTTCTAACTCCCATAGATCGGATTCAATACGAGTCATTAAGAACCAAGGGGAATCCGGTGATATTAATATAGTGGGTGGTGTTCCAATAGGTTGAAGTTTATATGGTAAATAAAATAGTACCTGACATTGAATTTGTCTACTATTATTATATAGTTCAGGAAATTTGCTATCCAAAGGATATAAACTTGCTAAGTTTTTTGCATCCATAGCATTTATAAAGTAATCTCCCAGTAGATTGGTATTTTCCCCTCCTTTAATAATGTCAATTGATGTAATAAATTTTCCAGTATGTTGAGGAA
>JACCEA010804517.1_pt1 | contig 17503 bp, 22 predicted proteins | sample 7449851 | NCBI WGS metagenome assembly JACCEA01 (sample SAMN15323453, study PRJNA562643) | freshwater metagenome | isolation source: river surface water | place: USA:Blue River Watershed | collected 2017-08-18
AAAAGCCAAATGGTGCCGGCAACACGCATCCGCCGACATGGTCAATGTTAAGAGCAAACGGTGCGCCCACCCGGACTGCAACACGATACCGTCGTACAACCTTCCCGGCGAACACGCCAAATGGTGCCAACAACACGCATCCGCCGACATGGTCAACGTCGTGAACAAACGGTGCGCCCACCCGGATTGTGACACGCATCCCAGTTACAACCTCTGTGGTGAAAAAGCGAAATGGTGCCAACAACACGCGTCCGCCGACATGGTCAATGTATACTGCAACAAACGTTTGCGCGAAGAAGACGAAGAAGACGACGCGCGGTTGTCCCTCGACCAATTGCACGCGTTGAAGCGGTCTTGCCGCATTTGCGAGTTGGCCGACACGCACTACGTGTGTCGCGAGTGCACGCAGCGGTCCAAAGGCCACCCTAAGGAATACACGGTGGTGCAGTATTTGCGCAAGCACCTCCGGACGCCCTTTGTGCACGACCGCGTGGACGCGGAAGGGTGCGACAAGCTCCGGCCGGACCTGCTGTTTCCCCTGGAAGGCAAAACGCATTGCGTCATCGTGGAGGTCGACGAATTCCAGCACAAACACGGCAATTACCTCGAGGAGTGCGAGTGCGCGCGCATGAACCGCATCGTGTCTGGGATCGGGGGCAAGTCGGTGATTTTCGTGCGCTACAACCCGGACGGGGCGCTTCATTGTGGCCGCCGGGTCAACTTGCCGGACCGCTCGACACGCTTGCGCGTGTTGGCCGAGTTGGTGCGCAGCCTCGTCGACGAAACGTTGTCGACTTTCGAAGTGCGTCTCGTGCAACTCTACTTCGACGACTGCCGAGACACGCCGGTCTACGACCCGGTCCAAGTCGAAGACCTCACACACCGCTTGGCGGTCTAACCGTTTCCTCCCCTCCCTTCCTCCCTCCCTTCCTCCCCCCCTTTCCAACAATCGTTTGTTTCCTCACAAAACAATGGATTCGTCAACTCGGATAAATCGGATAATATTGGATGTGGTGCAATACCGTTCTTTGCCGCCGACGCGTAAGACGAAGAAGAAGGTGCGCCTGGACGTGTGGACCGCGGAATTGTGCGTGGCGCGGCGCAACTTGCCGCCCGAGTTGCGGCGCTGCGTCCGTCAGTATTTGGCGTACGGCTCGCTGACCAACCCCGTTTTGAAATGGGCGGTGTCGTGCTTGACCGTGAGCCCCGGCCAGGTCACTTTCTTGTTCGGCCCCGTGCAGTGCTGGGACGTGAGTCTCGTGACCTGCTTGTCGAATCGGTTCGCGCACATGCCTTCGTTCAACGAACCCCTGGACGGATGGGACACGAGCAACGTCGTGTCCATGATAAACACGTTCGCGGGCGCCACCTCGTTCAACCAGCCTTTGCACATGTGGGATACGAGCCGAGTGACCAACATGTGCGAGATGTTCCAAGGCGCCACCTCGTTCAACCAGCCCTTGCACATGTGGGACACGAGCCACGTGATGAACATGTGCGGGATGTTCCAAGGCGCCACCTCGTTCAACCAGCCGCTCCAGTCCTGGGACACGAGCCACGCGATGTTCATGAGCGCGATGTTCCAGGGCGCCATCCTGTTCGACCAACCGCTGAACGACTGGAACACGAGCTCGGCGTGGTCCATGAACGACATGTTTTACGGGGCGTGTTCGTTCAACCAGCCGCTGGACCGCTGGGACGTGCGCCACGTGCACAAGATGGCCAACATGTTCGACTTCGCGACGTCGTTCAACCAACCCCTGAACCGCTGGAACATCCACCGCCACCACATCAACGGACGAGAATGCTATTGCCTCATCGACGCGTACGGCCAAGACAGGTCGCTCGGTGTCAACGTGGAGAACAACGCCGAAAGCGACAACAAAACCGCGATGCTATTCGAACTGTCGCTCACCCGCTGCACTTCCACCCCGACGTCCGCCTCAACTTCAGCTTCCACCCCGACGTCCGCTTCCACCTCAGCTTCCACCTCAGCTTCCACCTCAGCTTCCACCTCTATCTTCGAACGACAATACGGCTGGATGGCCGTGTGCGTGCTGCTGGCGATTTGCGCCGCGTGGTTCGGGTGGGCGGAAGGGGTTGCGCGACCTTGACCCACAAACACGACAACACAAAACAACCCTTCCCCACAAAACGACGACGACCTAAAAAAAAAGAACAGAAACCATGGACCCCGAAGAAGAAGAAGAAGAAACGTTGGAAACCTTGCGCAAGGCCGAATGGTTGTACGCGTGGTTGTCCGAACACTGCGCGGACGAGGTCGTCAAGAAACAGTGCGCCGACATCGTCCAAGGCGTCAAGTGCGCGCACGCGTCGATGCGACAATTGACCGCCGTGGCGGAACGGTTGATGCGCGAGAAACTTTGCTGGGAACACGAAGATGCGTAAAGACGAGGAGAAGCATTGTCGTAGCCAAGCAATCCATTCGTGTAATTTTTAAAGAAACGGACTGTTTGGTTGGGGTTTTTTTTCCACGGTTTACTTACAACATTACAAGTACAGGTGTTTGCCCACGCTGAAAAAGCGCAAGGGCCACCCCCGTAAGTCAAACGTGTGCACGAGGATGCCGACCGCTTGCATCGCGGCGATGCTGCTCGCGAACGGCAAGGACACGAGGGCGCCCCATCCGCTGAAGAACAAGAGGTAGCACTGGTGGTGCGCGGCATAGCCGTTCTCCAGCCGCCGCCGTTCGGTCTGCATGGCCTCGATCAGCCGTTCGACGGTGCAGTCGTAGTCGCGGATTGGTCCCTCGACCCGGGCGCGGTGCGAGCTCGTCGGCGACAATTCGGCGAACATCGGCAGTTGGAGGTGGGCGGCCACTCGCCGCCACGAATGCGTCTTGCCGTCCAGCGTGGCCAACAAAATGCCTCGTTGGTTGCTGCACACCGCGACGAGGTGGCGGCGCGGACGTTTGAGCACAACGTCGACGCGGGTGGTCTGCTCGCCGGGGTTCAACTCGGGACGGTCGTCCGTGTCCAGATCGGCGTCGACCGACGACGGGCACCACTGGTCAAACTCGTACATCGAATGTTCGCGATGGAAGTTGAACATGCTCACCCCGAGCAACAGCCCTATCCAAACAAGTTCGTTCTCGATGGCCGCGTACGGAGACCGCGTCGCCCAATAGATCACGTTGAACAGCGCGACCGAACTCACCGACAAGAGTTCGTAGCTCAAGTCGAGCGCGCGCCGGGACATGACGTCGAACGCGAGGTGTCGGAGGAGCACCTGCGTAGAGTCTTCGTGGCTCAACGTCGTCCACCGTTCGCGCAACGGTGCGTGCATCGCCCGTATTTCGGGGTGTTGATGTATTCGGGCGTACATCCCCCGACTGTCCTCGATGGGTGACGGGGGAGTTGTGCACGAGTACGTCTCGCGCGTCCGCGGATCGACGACCAACGCCGCGTTGGCGCCGTACCCGCCGATGAGCACGCGTTTCTCCGCATACTTGGTCCACTCGGAAAACGGACGACGCATCGACCGCCCGACGTTGTGCGCGGACAAACGGGCGAACATGGGGGGGAAGGAGAAGGAGAAGGACTGAACGAACGAACGAACAAACAAACAGACGAAACGGCATTGAAACATGATCTTGGACGTGGATGAAACAGGAAAATGGAAGGGGGGATGTGCTAGGATAGGAACAAATGGTGCTGGGAAAGAAAGACAATGAGGAAGATGGGGGGGAAAGAGATGGGGGGGAAAGGGTGCGAGGAAAAAGGGTGCGAGGAAAAAAAGAAAACGAGGTGGTAAAAAAAGGGGGTGATACTTATGTGTTGACGTGGAAAGGGGGGGAGGGTGGTTGTTAGAAAATGTAAATGTTGTCTTGGTTGCCGTTGTATTCGTGCAATTGGTCGACCACGGACACGAGTGCTTCGCGCGGCAAGTTGGCGAACATGGCGGTCTTTAACCAAATGCGCATCGACGTCTCGTAATTGACGTACACCCAATGGTTCGAGGATATTTTTGGCACACCAACAATGGTATCGTGAACGAGACGATACGTGTCAAACGACATGCGCGCCTCTTTCAAGTAGGACTCTAGGAGGGTCGGATCGCTGTCTATGTGGACAATCATATCCCCGAAGTTGATGTCGACGAGAACTTCGAGGTCGAAGTACATCTTATCCAGGTTCATGTATTTCACCACGTCGTCGGGCAACAGTTGCAACGCCCGTATTTTGAACATCATGAGCGCGTTTTGCGCGATGCGGTACTGGATTCCGCGAATGTTGTCCGGAGTCAAGGTCATTGTGAACGGAAACGAAAAAAAACAAAATGTGGTTTGTTTGCAATGAGAGTTGGGTGATTAGGCCAGGTTACAACGAATGAAATGAATGAAACAAAGCAAGAATGGAAGGGAGTGAGTGCGTGGGGGGGTCAGTATATGTAAATGTTGTCGTGGTAATGCGAGCGTGCGTGCAATTGGTCGACGAGGGATCTGAGCGCCTTGCGAGGCAATTCGACGGGCATGGTCTCCAGACAAATGACCATCGACGTCTGGTAATTCACCCATTGCACGGGGACGTGGCCTTCTTCTTCTTCGATGATTTCCATTTCGCGGAACACGAGGACGAACTCGTCGGCCGACATGTCCACCTTGGCCAAAAACGAATCGAACACGCTCGTGTGTTGCTCCAAATTCTGGTACAACCATTCCATGTCGAGGGCGCATACACATTCGATGTCTTTGGTGCGGGCGCGCAACACGGCTTTCAACGCGTCGTCGGGCAAGCATTGCACCGCGTGCAGTTTGAACAGCAACAGGACATTTTCCGCGATGCGGCGACGTATTGCGAGGATTTGGCGACTCGTCAATTGTTCCATTTTGCATGGAACAATCCGTTGATTCGTCGATGAGACGACGAATGAAAACAATGTGAGCCGATCGGGTGCGGCAACCCCCCCTCTCAAAATCACAACGTGCGTAAATCACAAATCAAATCCCCGATCACAAATCACAAATCAAATCACATAAAGCAAAAAAATGCAAACAACTTTGATTGAAACGGAAAAGTCTGCATTGATTACTCACGAATTGGAGCCAAATATTCTAGCGCTGTTGGAACAATGCGTGGACGAAGTTGATGCAGAATTGGATTATCATCCTGAAATAAAAATGTTCAACAAAATTTGCCATCAGCAAAGAAGCGTTGGATTTTATTCGGATACATCAAAGGGATACAATTATAGTAGCACTCTTACGCCATCGAAAGAAATGAAACCGTGTTTGCGTGAATTATTGATGTATGTGAATGATAAATTCGATGCTAGTTTTAATGGCATTTTGATCAATAAGTATGAAAATGGCGAAGAATATATTGGTAAGCACTCGGACGACGAAAGAGGATTGCAACCAAACCGTGGTGTCATTGCGATGTCATTTGGAGCTGTGCGTAAGTTTAGAATTAGAGATAAAGTGACAGGCAACATCGTAGTGGATGTACCAACCGAACCGAATAAAATCATCCAAATGGCTGGCGATTTCCAAAAGGAATTTACGCACGAAATTCCAGTAGAGAAAAAAGTAAAAGAGTGTAGATATTCATTGACCTTTCGTAGACATGTGAGTTAGGCACATACACGTAACAAGCTAAATAAATTGAAAATACAAAAATAATATAAAACTTTTTTCCGGCCTTTGCCTCGAAAAAAAAACAAGAACGTGAATATGAACGCAAACGCGAACATCCGCAAGAACCTCCGGGCCGTGGCGACCTTCCCGGAGGAGTGCGTCGAAGCGAGCTTGGTGGTGGAGCTGAACCGTCAGTTCTCTCCGTGGAGAATAGGCCAGCGCATCTTGGTGCGCTCGCCGACGCCTCCGTTTGCGCTGGAACTGACGTTGTGTTTGATGGATTCCTCGTCGGTGCAAGTGACGTTGTCGAATACCGAGCCGGACTACGTGTACACGATGGGGTATACCGACCGCCATCAGGTCGAATCGCATCTGTTTTCCCCGAGCCCGTGGACCATTCCGTACCACGACGAGGACTCGTCGCTAAAGCTGCTGTTTCGCCGAGCCAAACGGACCGTGATCGCGTCCATGGCGCCGACGACGGCAATTCCCAGACCCGGGCGAAGCCACAGTTGGGCGTCAGAGTCGGACGCGTCTGCGAAAACCACCGTGGTGTAGAACAAAAAACTTGTCGTGTCGATCGCATATCAACTCGTTGGGCAACATGAACACGTTGACGCGGTTTCAACCGTCGTCGTTTTCGAAGATGTGCCGCATGCAAACTCGTGTTGGAGCGCGAGTGCAACGCATTGGCGCGGTTGGCCGAACACCCAAACGTCATCTTTGCCCACTGTTGTTCTTTTTTTCTTTTTTTTCTTTTTTTTCTTTTCTTCGTTTCCCTCGTTCTCCCCTCTTTTTTTCATTTCCATCACCATTTTTCTTTTTTTTCTCGTTTTTTTTCGTTTCACGGATCGTCGGTCGTCGGTCGCCGCGCCACATGTCGTTGTTTTCGCATTTCAAGTGCATCGTGTGTTTGGAGGTGGCGACGCAGCCCAAAGTGACGTGCACATGCATGACGTTGGCGTGCGCGCCGTGCGCGGCGAAACTGCGGCAATGTCCCCAGTGCCGCGCGCCCGCGACGTGGACGACGTTGCGAGGACAATTGCTTTCGTTGTACGAGGAGTTTTCCGCGCCGTGCGACGGCAAAGGGTGCGGCGTCCGCGTGACCGCGGCGAAGTACGAACGCCACGTCAAGACCGAATGTCTGGGCCGGCCCTCGCAATGCAAACTGTGCGGGGAGAAAATGCCGATCGTCGATCTGGTCGAGCACGGCCAACAGCGCCACGGACTCCGTCACCTGGACGAGGACACGGTGGCGTTGTGGAGGTGCGTCCACGAACCGCCTTCGACCACCCCCGAGACCGCGAACGCAAACGAGAATGCGAATGCGAACACAAACGCGAATGCGAATGCGAACACAAACGCAAACGAGAATGCGAACACAAACGAGGCATTCGAGACCGCGGAGTGGCGCCAGCGGTGCACGGCGCTGATGGACCGTGTGAACCAGTCGTCGTCGCACGCCATGTGGCTGGTGTGCGACCCGTTGCTCGCAGAATGTTTGAGAGCTTTGAAACCGCACGTGTTTTCCGCCCTCGACGCCGTGGTCCAAAAGGGACGCGAGATGCAAACAGTCGCTGAGTTCCTGGACATTCCTACCGCGGTTGAACCGTGCGAACACGACGCGCCCCTCGCATTCGCCAAAGCGTGGTTGCGCCTGCAACGATTCTCGGTTTCTTTTTCGGACGTGGTCGAACTGTGCTACCCGTTCAGCGAGTTCAACCGGTTCTACTCGTTTTTCTTCGTCGACGATACGATGAAACACCTCGTCGCCGCAGTCGTCGGTAACGCGCTGAACGCGTTGCTCGCAATGGGGGTACATCCGTTGCGGGACGACTTGGCCTGGGTCGCGTATCCGGCATGCTGTTTTTACGATTCGACCACCACCCGACTGTTCGCGCACTTGGTGGTGCACCCCGCGTTCGCGCCATTGCACGCCGAAGACGCAGTGTCGACGCTCACGATTCGGTCGGTGTTGATGAACATGGCGAGCAGGTGGATGGCCTGTTGCTTGGACGACTCGGACACGCTAGAGGACGCCAAGTCCATCTGGCTTGCGCTACAGCCTTACCCCCATGCATACGACAAGACGGTCGCGCCAGTGACGGTGACAACGACGTTGGGCGAATACCTGCAAAATTTGGACAAACTACGTGAACGTGCAGAACGAGAACGCAGACAACGAGAACTCGAACAACGAATACACGAACTACAAGAACACAAACGATCGAAACGAGCAACGAACGAACGACGAGAACCGACAGAAAAAGTAGAAACGAAAGAACCTGAAATGGGAGAAAACGAAACAAACAAAGAAGAACGAGAAAACGAAGAAGAAAGTTGATCCTCTCTCTCCCCCTTTTTTTTTCTTTCCCCCCCCCCTCCCTTTTTTTCGTCCTCCGTTTTTCCCGTTGTTCACCGGTGACCAATGTTTGCAACGGGCGCGGCGCTGGAACTGATCAACTTGGGGTTGCGCAAGCGGTATTTGTTCGACGAACTGTTGTTTCAGAACCCTTGTTGTTGTTCGGAAACACCGAATGTTCGGACGACAACGAAGATAGAGTTCTACCCGGCCAACAGCACGCCCGAGTGTGCATGTGCATTGTACGCCAAGGCAGACACGAGCGAGTGTGTGGACGTAGTGTTTTTCGACGACCAAGATATGCCCGCTACATTCACTCGTATCAAAGAGTGGCTCGCCAGACGTGGGCAAACCCCCGTCAATCCCCCGTCGCTGCTGTTCGTCGTGACGAACATCGATCCTCGCTTGAAAAAACTAGACTGCTTGTGGAAACATCACGACGCGAGGTGGATGACATTCGTTGAGGTAAGCCACTTTCTTCACTCGCGCGACGAACCCATTGCGATCACGGTCGATGAACGCGAGGAAAAGGAAGAAGGAAAAAATAAAAAAGAAGAAGACTCGTGGCGTAGGGTTTGGTTGTAAAAAAAACAGTAGGTGCTGCTGCTACTTAAACGATTAAAAAACCATCGACGCCTGTTATCAACCTTTGCTTTGCTACTTTGCTACTTTGCTACTTTGCTGCTTTGCTGCTTTGCTACTTTTTGTCGACGATGCAGACTGTCCGCTTGTACACCGACATGGGGCATTTCATGTACGAGCCGTCGGAGTTGAGCCCCGACGTACAACAATTGGTACGTCGCGTGCTCCACCAGTACATCGACATTTTGTACATCGACGGCGCGCAACGGTTCGTGCTCAAACCACACCTGAACCGCGTCCACGTGTATCGCACGGCCTCCGGCCAGCCCGTGGAAATCCAGTTCCAATTGGACAACGACGTCGTCTACAACACGCCTTCCTTGTTTGGGTTCAGGTGGTAAAAAAAACACACAAACTCCCCCCACAACCATCCAAAGGAAAAAAACAAACCACCGACGATGCACGCGCGCGAACAGTGGATGCCGATGTGGCACGAAATGCGCCACGGGTTGCCCCGTGAAAGCGGCGCGTTCATGCTCGTGTGCGACCATCGTCCGCCGTTCGACCCTGAGGACGCGCTGCGCTTCTTGCGACGCACGCACCACCCCGGACGCAAAGGCGTGTTGTATTTGCGCGACCGACGCGTCGTGCGCTCGCCCATCGACGTCGCCGACTCGCTCGATTGCTGGGTCGACGCCTTCTACTTGTATCCCCCCGACTCGCCGTTCGCGGCCAGGGTCGCCGCCGCCGTCCGCACACAATGCCCCGACTCGCGCGTCTACGCTTTCCGTTTACCGCCGTCCTTCCGGTCATTGCCCTTTCAGTTACCGACAGGGGTCCAGTTACCGACAGGGGTCCAGTTGCCGACAGGGACCGAGGAGTCCCCACGCCAACAAGGCGGTGGAGCACGACAGACACACGACGGCGCAGTGCTGGGCGCCGGGGGTCAACGCCATCAGAGCGACCACGACCGCGACTGCGACCACGAACCCGGCCGTCTCGCGATGCATTGTTGCCGCGCACAGCACCATGCGAAACGCACTGAGTCCAGCGATGCTCGCGACGATCCAGACGACGGCCATGCCGTGCGGCACGATCAGCCGGGACAAGACGCACGCCGCGATTGAGCTGCCCCAGCCCCACGCGACCGTGGCGTACGGGACGCGTTCGTGGAGCTCGACGACGTGGTTGAAGTGCAACGCCGTGCACAAGACCCCGAGCTCGGGGCTCCACATCGAGTGCTCGTGCAAGAAGACCAGGCAGCCCCATTTCGCCAACACCCACGGCGAAAAGAGGAACAGGTCGGTGACGAGTGCAACGACGGCGGTCACCGGATGGCCGGGGACCGCGCACGCGAGCACGCACGCCGCGTGCACGCCCCACATCCACAATGCCCAGCCGGCGCGCAAAAGCTGCTGCTGCTGCTGCATGTTGTTCTCGTCTCGATTGTCGTGTGTCGGAAGGTTGACACCGCGAATCGTTCAAATGCTGTTCGTGCGAACTTCGACGTCAACTTGGAACCGGGGCGACCCATTCGTTCTCGCACCACAACAATGGTCTCGATCCACGACTGGCCGGGACACACCATTCTTCGCTCGTATTGCGTGAGGGTTAGGATGGTTACAGTAGTGAGCGCGTCTGCCGCAGTACGAAAACAAAAGTTCGTGTGGTTAATTTACACTCTTCAGGCTATATCGTATTGCCCCCCCGTTCCGTTTCACGACAACGGCGGTGCGGTGCCTTCGCGTTCGACGACGGTGTCGCGGTCGAGATGGGGCAGGATTCGTTGGGTATGTGTCGTGCGAATCGACGCGTCAAAAATCAATAGTCCTCCAGCGAGAACAGCGTGCTGTTGAATGCGCCTTTGAAGTGCGCTTGGGACACCCAGTCGGTGTTGCGCAGCAACGCGGCAATCAGCTCGTCGCCGGTCTGGATCCACGATTCTTCGCGACACGGTTCTTGGATGCACACTTCGTACAAGTGCGGGGTGTCTTCGTCGAGGTCGAACACATTATGGGGCGACGAGGACACCGTTAACCACGAAAATCGTTCGTTCGTCAACAACCATTCGAGCAACATGTCCCGTGTGACGTGCGGTCGCACGTGCGCGATGACGCAATCGGCGCGCGTATACTTGCCAGCTTCCAGTCTGTAAGGATACGAGCTCTTCTTGACGACGACGACGTCGCCGAGACGTTCTAGTTGGTGTGGCAATCCGTTGGGCATGTCGCGGAGTGTGCTTTTATTCAAACAAACGAACGACAACCACGCGGTCCAAAGAAAAAAAATAATGGTTCGAAGAACAGAACCCATAAAAAAAAGAAAAGGATCGAAGCAAACGCCAAAAAAAACAAAACCAAAGGACGATGCCCAACGCTGCTGCTGCTGCTGCTGCGGATGATGTCGTATTTGAAGGATGGACGATGTTTTCAGTACGCGACGGGGTTAACCCAGACGACGTGTTTGCGCAGATTCGAGACGCGGGATTCGACGTGTTGTCGATGAGCTTGTGTAAAAACCCGGGCGACTGTTCAGTGCGCCTGCGCACCTATTACGATGCGCGACGGTTGGATACGTGGCTGCGACAAGAATCCAGGTCCCACCTTATATTGACCGTTTTCCGCGCATTCACGCGCAGAGCAGCCGAGCTATAAATCCCGTCAACCTTAAATTAAAACAACACACGCACTTGCAAACACACTACATCCACAATCAGTCTCTCTTTTTTTTCATTCTGCACAATCGAATTCGTTTGAACCATGGTCAACTTTCTTTCTTCTTTGTCTTCTTCGTCTTCTTTTTCTTCTCCTTGCACCGAGGGGTATTGCGTGTTCTTCGATACGTCGGGGTGGTACGACCCGACGGAAGCCCTGCGTTTGCACAAACGAGTCTTGCTGGTCGTGGGGGAACTTCGCGCTGCGAATTTCGACGTGGTTTGCTCGAAGAGCCTTGGCGAAAACGTGGTGTCCGCGCAAGTGCGCACCGCGGACGAGGCGCGACGGTTGTCGACGTGGTTGCAGCGACGGCCGAGGTGCGAAGGTTGTCGGCGTGGCTGCAGCGACTGTCGTCCCGGACTTTGCACGCCGGGTCGTACTCCGTCAGTTGCTTAGCCCGGCGGCGACGCGCCCAGTTGGAACAGAAAAAATCTTCTGGCGGCACGTAGACCTCCACAAAAAAAATAAAAGAAAACATGGGGATTTACGAAACCGTGTACAATTGCGGCGACGGTCATCATTGTGTGGCGATATGGTCCACGCTCGATCCCGGCGACACACGTTCCACGTGGTATTATTGCGACAAGCACAAGAACTTGCCTGGCATTTTCTGCTTCGACACCTTTTGCAGACGGTATTGCAAGAATGACCGCCAGAAGTTGTCGTGCATAAGCACCAAGGTGGAAGTGGTCAACACCGTTCGAAACGCGAGACAGCAAACGATCAACCAATACCTGCTGCACGACGTGGACTTGACAGAGTACGAGTTGGTGGAATCTCGCAAAATCATTTTCAGCGAATTGGACGATGCTCCTGCGTGGCAAGCCACTAACGATTCTCGCGCCTGGCGGATCGTCGTGCCAGAACAAGAAGTGAGCTACGATTCTTCGCATCCGGGGTCTCCGCAAGATACCTCGGAGCAAGTGCAGTGGAATTGGCTACGCTGCAAGGTAGAGGAATTTCCCGGCATGCCGGCTATCCGTCGGGTCTTCGGCGAAGACACGAAGTTGCCCGGTTGGGTGTTTTTTGAAGAAAGCTGCGACGAAGAGGCCTTGGCGAAGCTACGAGATCTGGTTGCGACCATGCATTTGTCCGCAACGCAGCAACGTGCAGTCATCGAACGAGTATCGCAACGAACCGTCGTGTTCCACGACCGTGCAAAGTGCAATCCACTCCGTGGACACAGCGACACGACCTTCTTGCGACCAGAGTTTCGATTGGTGGACAACACGTTCGTCGTCCTCGAGTCCCCCATCACTGCATTGTGCGAAAAAGTCGAGTTGACGGACATTTTCAACGGATAACCATACTCAGCGATTGCAAGTAACCCGATAGAACGTATCTTATCTTGTACACAACACACAACACAACTTTTTCCCGCGAAAGTAAACAAAAAACCAAAAAAAAAACAACCCCCCAACCTTCCCCCCCTTCGTTCTCTTTTTTTCCCTTTTTCCCTTTTTCCCTTTTTCCCATCATGCCTGACGCCAACACCGACGAGTCCGAGTGCATAGTGTCGTTTGTGCTGGACGACATGTCCACCGTGAGAACCGTGACGGCCAGGTTTTTGCATTGCGACGTCCAACTGGTGTCCCTGACATTGCACGCGAGTGAAGGCGAGGGCTCGTGCGAAGAAGGGTGCGTGTATTCTGCGCGAGTGCGCTCGTCTGACGAGGTGTCAAAGTTGCAGACGTGGTTGCGACGATCGCCTTGGGTGTCCGTGGTGTTGCCGTTCCACACGACTGAAGGTTCACATTGGTAAAAAGCGAAGGTTCGCCCGGGGGTCATGTGAAAAGGACAAAGACGAAAAAGATATTCCAAGTCCGCTGCAGATTACGAGGTGGTATATTTGTTCGTGGTTGCCACAATGAAAGAACATGAGGTAGCATTTAAGTGAGCGACTTGCGTTGACGTAGTATTTAACTCCGAACACAATTGGGGACGAGAAAGATATTCTCAAAAGCTCAAAGAGGTGTCGGAATGGAACAAAAACATGCAATTTATTCGTAACAATTGGATTGTCAAAATTAGTCGGGCGACGAGATGATGAGTGTTGGTGGGTAACCTCAGTGGAAGCATCTATCTATCCAAAGCTTGTAAACTATCGATTACCTCTCCGATCGCCGATCGGTCATTCGGATCAACTGCAAACACCGAACGTTTCAAGAGGTGCCACACCGTTTGGAACTCCTCCGTTGTTGTGGAGGAATGACAATTCTCACCTTCTTCGACGTATTTGTTCTGGAGCAACCAATCTTCAAACGCGCCATTGCCCTGGTTCTTCCCAGCTTTGTATTGCCGATCTGGACCTTCGTGGGTCAGCAAAAACACCGTCAACAATGCAAAGCTGTATCGATCTACATTCGCAGGACAGGTCGTTCCGGATCGATCCACTATCTCTGGCGCAATGAAGAATTGATCTTGGTCTTCCCTCGTATACGTCGTTTCATCCCTTTCAAACTGATTGAAGTCGATTAATTTTGGCGTGAAGTCGCGCATCAACACGACATTGCTCGGGGATAACCTCCGATGTGCTCGGTTTGGATGTTGGTGAATATGCTCGAGCGCGCTCCCCACACCCTTCAATATTTTGAGGACATGTGCCCATGGCAATCGGTCATGGGCATTGACATTGAACCATACGGATCCACGCTCGGCCCATTCCAGCACGATCAATAATTTTTCTTCGTTGTCCCGCAAATTCACATCGCAATATCCGAGCATCTCGATGACGTTGGGATGACGGCACCGTCGCAAAAGGTCGATTTCCGTATCAAAGGCAGGTTTCCTCGCATGGTATGTTTTGTAATATTGGTTTGAGAGCACATTGAATTGCTTGATGGCGATTGTGTGACCATCGTCGTCTTTGCCTTTGAATACAGTACACCCAGAGATTGCGTTGAACCCTCCAATTTGTCCGCAGAAGCAAAGTTCCGACAGGGGAAAGTGCTTGATCTCATTCATAGTTACCACTTAATGGTGTTGGATTTTTTTAATTGTTCTTTGAACATATACTTAGCTGTGGATGTGCCTCATTTCTGTAAACATGAAATGAATCTGTCGTTGCGATGATATCTTGTATTAAAACCATCAAATGGGGGGGATGAGTAAACGAAGGAACGAAAAAAAACAGCCATGCCGTTTTCCAGAATCAAGCATTTTCACGTGGAGGCCCTGCTCGAAAACCTAGACGTGTTGTTCGTCAAGTACATAAACCCGCACCGATCATACCTTCGCATTTTAAGAGGCGCGATGGGAGTTGCGTTTTCGTCGTAATGTACAGTTGCGAATTTGACCGCCGAACACAAAACACAAAACATCCATCCACGTTGCGTTGCGTTGCGTTGCGTTGCTCCAACTTCGACGCGATGTCCAGACGGAGTTTGCCCGGCGACGAGATTACCGAGCAGTCGCCGCCCACGGCGCGACAAATGATCAACAATCCATTGTACATGTTCCGTCTGTTTCACGATTTGCGGAACGATGTGCACGGACAGTGGGTTGACGATCCTCGCGTCGTGTGCACCGACGTGACGACGTGCAACGAGGACAAAGAATGGGTCGACAGTTTCAACGGTTGGCCGTGGATGTCTGCGCGCGATGGGTGGTTCCTCCAGTTGTGCAACGCCATGTCCGACGACATGCGCGAACAGGGCGGCGTGGTCACGCTGGGCATGTTTCGTCGCTGGGTCCACGCGTTCCCACTCTCGGACGCCGTGTCGTTTGGCCACGCGCTGCAACAGTCGTGTACCTGGGTGTACTATGTGAACAACGTGCTGGACCGGCACCACGAAACGGACGGCTGGCTGCGCGCGCAATACGGATTCGTGGCACAACTGTTCCGACACAATTATCGTTGGTACTAAACGCGCGCGCGTCAACAACAACAGCGTTTGTCCAAAGGCGTGCAATTGGGCGCTCGGCCCGGCAACGCAAACGTTCTGCACCCGGTGTACGTTTCCACGCGGTACACGTCGACGCGGTTGAACGTCACGCGGAAATAATGCACGGTGTCGGTGTTCAGGGCAACCATGAAAAAATCTTCTCGCTCGGACACCGTCAATTGTCCGCCCAATCGATGCACGTACTGTTGGAGCGCCGACAACGGGAGGTGTGTCGGTCCGTGGTTGGACAATTCGTCGACGACGATCGCCGCCTCTTCCCCCATCCGTTCGTGAAAAAATCGAAAGATCGTCAAATAACGACGAGCATTCGTGCTTTGTTGTGTACTGTCCATATTTTTTTTCTAGTTGTGTGTTTGCCAAAAAAAACCTCGTCGATGCCACCCCGCGCATCTCCACTTTTACCCCCACACTACGTGCCGTCGACGTGGTGGGAAGCGTTTTGCCTGGGCTATCGGTTGTCGCGCAAAACCGACGTGAGCACCGGCCACGACAAACGACTGATTTTCATTCGTGCATCAAAATCTTCGTGAAGTCAACCCCCCCCACGAATTCTTCTGCGAAAGAAAGATTGACACGTTTCGGGAGAAGATGCTTCAGCATATTCTAATTCGAGCTGATTGTGTCCAGTATGAAGAAACGGCACGGGACGGAGAAGGAAATGGAAATGGAAATGGAAATTGAGTTACTCCACAGGGAGTGGTTCGATGGTCGCATTGGGTCTGAGTTCACCAATCGAATTTGTTACGAACATCCAAAGGTACCCGAACGTTGGATGTACTACAACCGCACATACAACGTTGCTGTATACTATTTCGAGGATTACGGGTATTGCGTTTTGTCCGCAGATATGATGGACATGGTCGGAGAAGATGAACTGGACGTGGCAAAGGCGTTGAACACGTTGAAACTTCACGCCGAAGATCGTATTGAGCATGGCGAGTTTGGAGTGTTTTTGAATACTACGGACGTCGGCGAACAGAGACGTCTTTTGTCAGACTTCGAAAAAAACTGGAAGGAAGACGATACGAAGTTCGAGTTCGTCGAATTCAAGCAGATCACTCTTTTCCCCACCTAGCGAGGGGTTAATCGTACAATCGCTCTCCAACGCACGCGTCGTTAGATAAGGTCGTTTGTTTTCGTTTGTTCGTGTGTAAAAAAGTAAAACAATTAGCACCAAAGAAAAAAACTTGCGTTTGACATAGTCTTGACGTGCGTCAAGAGGGGTTTTTTTTCAACCGGGTTCCCGGGCTAGGAGTGTCGCCGACATGCTCGTGCATGGCTAAACGAACAACGCAGTTGTGATGGTCTGTGGTATTTTTTTTACGTTAAATTACACCTTTCGAACAAAAAAAACTACCGACTACGACGAGGAGAAGGAGATTGCAAAGATGGGAACATCGCGTGGTGGTTTCTGGTGAACGCGAGGAACTCGGCCAAACACTCGACGTTGGTCGACAACCACGAGTCGGGTTGGCGACAGTTGGCGAGTTGACGCATGAGCCAGTTGCCCAACATTGCCTCGTTGTCGGTCAAGGCGCGTTTCGGTGACCGCGCAATCGCGCTTTTTGATCGCGGACGGACGCCTAACGCCTCGACGAACTTGCGCACTTTGGCGAACTGTCGGCGCCAAATCGCCAGGTGGTCCGAGGGCAACATGCGGCGACTGCCCAGCAAGTCCTTCCACAGTGCGCGGCGGGGACTGCCTTCCGCCATGTACCCGGTGGCGTGTCGGTACAAGCGTTGTTGGACGACGAACCAATTGCCCAATTCGCCCTCGTATGCTTCCTTCTTGCTTTTGCCTCGGAGGTGTCCGGTTTGTATCGGACGGACGCCGTGCTGGGTCACAAACCGTTTCAACAAGTCGAACTTCGTGAACCAGAGGCGTTCGTGCTGGGCGTCGAACACGACCTTGTGCTTCTCGACAAATTCACGCCAGACTTCGCGCCGGGGATCGCCGAGCGCCATGGCCTGCTTCTGGCGACGGTACAGGGTTTGTTGGGCGTTGACCCAATTGCCCAGCGTGGCTTCGTCCTCGCATTTGGGCCGGTTCACGTTGGTGTCGAGGAGGTGTTGGCGCCTCGGCAGCATGTTGTAAGCGGTTGCAAACGCGCACACGCGGTGAAATCGAGTGTACCACCGCACAAGGTTCTTCATCGACACCGAGAGCTTGTTCGCCGTGGGGAGCGACGTCTTCCCTTTTTTCTCGTCATCGGTTTGTTTCACCCCGTCGACGGCAAAGACCGAGGCAAAAGCAGCGTCCAACTCCGAGCCAATGTCCGACGCGAGCAGATGTTCTCCGCTTTCGTCGTCGTCGGTCCACGCCAGAGACGACGGTGAATAGCGC
>JACCEA010252849.1_pt1 | contig 17502 bp, 15 predicted proteins | sample 7449851 | NCBI WGS metagenome assembly JACCEA01 (sample SAMN15323453, study PRJNA562643) | freshwater metagenome | isolation source: river surface water | place: USA:Blue River Watershed | collected 2017-08-18
AAGCATAATTTTTTTCCAGCACCCTTGCATTAATATTAGCAAACAGTGCACAGTGAGTACAAGGGCCATCTCACTTTACTTGAATCTTTAGTGTGCCAAAATTTCTGGCCAGCAGCAACAATACTACAGTCGGTATTATAGGAGAGTCGAGTGACTGAATGGAATATCAAATAATGAAAAAATAATTCTCATGTCTCATATTCCGAATTGTATAACATATCCCGTGAGTTGATTACGTAATATGTTTCAAAATGGAGCCTCCACTGAAACAGCAAAAATCGGAAAGTGATCATTCCAGAACTTGCGTATCTGATGGAATATCCACAAATGACACTGTCTTCATTGTGAAAGACTATTTGAGAGGACACGACTTGCACTTCTTGGAGACTGAATGTAACAACTTGCGCGTTATTTACAACGATCAAGACCCATTGGAGCGTGCTGCAGCTCTTGATCCATTCGAGTATGTCAACATTCACCCCACATCACCTATTAGAACAAACCAAGAACAGTATCTCCGAGCTAGGCAGAATGCAATATCTGCTATGAAGAGATCGAATGGAACTGAGCAAGTATCCACTGATTCATATTCTACCATCGATGAACTGCTGTTCGGCAAACTGCCCATGTTGGTTCGCATTGTGTGTGGATTGTCACCCTCCACACATTTATATCTGTTTAACGAGCATTATGTCGTAAAAGAGCCACAAAGTGATTTAGCTTTCCGTTGGCATCGGGACTCCGATGAACAAATGCCCTTCATTCCATTTTCCAAAAGAATGTCTTATTTTTCTTGTTGGTGTGCTTTGGATGATGTCGATGAATCGAATGGTTCACTGGTTGTAGCACAAGGTGGAAATATCGTGGAGTTTCTAGAAAGCGATTTTCATTGTCCACAACAAGTGAAAAATCGTTCCAATCCAATATCAAAGTTTGGTCCTTCAAGTAATTATATTTATGATGACAATAACGGTGTGCTTATTAAATCCAGCAAGGGTACTGTTGTTATATTTTCTGGAAATAAATGGCACTGCAGTGGACCAAATGATAGCATACTTCCACGTCGTGTATTTTATGCACAGTACAGTTTGGAACCAATTTGCATTGGAGAAAATGAACCGCTTTTATTTGCAATAGACACGCGGTAAAATCTTTTGAATATTTTAGTAATCGTTGGTCAAATGGATAGCCATATTACCAATTGTCCGAACCTTGGTATCTTGTAATTCCGTATCATCTTTTCAATTTCCGGTACCTTTCCGAGTACATGCCATATCCCCAGCATTGAAATCAGACAACTGTGGTCCGATTCAAAACCCGTTGGGATATATTTTACCTAAGATGACCAACACGGTATACTCACACTTCTCTTTTATTTGACTACTTTTTTGTAGGTATGTAATTCAAATATACTGTAATCGTCGCTATTCGAGTATTGTAATGTGCAGTGACACACATCTATATTGTGGTTTCATACCGTCAGTCATTTTTTGAGCCATCAGCAATTTTATCATCGTGAATAAATAATTTCTTATACTGGATTATGTTAAGACGTACTTTACTGAATGAACATCTGAGAATTGAGCAATGCTGATTGGTGCAGTTGAATCGATGATGAACAATTCTAGAACTCTTTGTAGTTTTAGTCACTCAAATTCCCAATCTCACAATGCGTCTCTTGTTTCATCATCTGCTAGTTCATCGCCAACAGAGAGGTGCTCTCATAGTCCCCAAGATAAAGTGGATAATTGTGTAAAATATTACCAGCACTCAACTCTACCTGTAGTATTATGGTCTCCTTCACTATCTCCTATGGCATATCATAATCTTTGCTTACAAGCTGTGTCCAGCCGATACAACTCTGTGATAGGAGTGATTTTGGAACAAGGTATCTATGAGTTTACAGTTGATTTGCCTCAGAAAGGTTGGTGCACGAAAGATTATATACCTCATTGATTTTAATTCTTTTTTTTCTTTTTTTTACTCAACACAATTGTTGTAAACACAACAGAAGAACATGAATACAGTGCGGAGGAAGTTTATCGGTTGCGGTACATGATCATCACTGAGCGCCGAAACGCTTATCTCGATATAATCACAAATAGTATTATTGGTAAGAAAGACGGTAGCACTGTGGCAATATATTGCGACGCTCATGCTAGAGTTGTTAATCTGATACCGAAACGAGTTAAAACTGCGCTTAAAAAACCACCTGGTGAAGCAATTGATATGTTGTATGCCATAACGAAGAATTTGGAAACTTATAATCATTGGTTGTATACGGAGGATTCGAAAGGAATTCAACGAGTATTGACTGTCTTGGGTAATGCTTGGAAAAAGATGCTGGCTTTCCCTGCTGAAGTGATTGAACTGGATGATGAATTTTGTCGACCGGCAATCAATGTTTTACTTCGTAAATTGCAATATTTGGCCCACAACACGGGAAAGTTAAAGTTCAACTGGAAGTGAGTCAAGAATTAGAGTTTGCAACTTCATCATCGATATGCGCCTATACTCAACCGATAGATCTGTAAAGTTACGTTTACCCTGTGTTTCGTTGTTGTATGTAATGAAGAGGTTAAACTAGTCTTACCAAGGAAATGTGGTGTAAACAAATTAATAATCAAACCACCTACAATATATTCCAACATTAAATTTACAAATCGCTTCATTCATGAATGAATGGAAATACCGGACTAGTATGAATTACCTAGATTAAATACAAGGATATTACATTTGTTTCTTAGATGCTTTAGAACCAACTCTGGGAGACTTTGATTTGACTGGTTTTGAAACTTCAGCGAGCGCTGAATCTTCAGGAGTTGGATCTATCGAAGATATTTCTGATGGAGAAAGCATATTTTCCACCGCTGATTTGGCAGAAGTCATGGCATTAGAGATTGTCTTACTACGTTCTTCTTCACGACGCTTCATGGCTTGTTCCCATAAATGCTTGGCAGGAAGAGTTACTTTCATTCCAAGAGTGCTATTGTATTTGTTATTGTCCGTCTGAAAACTGATAATGTCGGATGCCTGAGTTAATGTTTGATTGGTAGCGTTATATTGAAGCATTATACGACCAAGAAATCCATCATAGCGGTTTTTCTTAATATCCAAAGCAACTGCACCACCTAAGTTAGGTTTTTGCAATATCATGACCATATCCGCCTCCTGACTGCATTTTGCACTACCACCGATTGATCCTAACCCAAGGTCCATTATGTCATCTTCCTTTTTAGGATGTACAACCATGATTACATTCACATTCTTTGCGGTTGCAAAATTACGAAAACGATCAACAACTTGATCTTGCAAATCTAATCGTTCAAAAGGCGATTTCAAACTCAATTTTCTGGGAAGCAAGAATTGCAAGTTATCAATAAAAATGTGCTGAATATCATCTTTATCCACCGCATATTCCATCGTTTCGAAAAGATCGTCAATGTTGGTTGCACCATGATAATTCATAAATTGTATAGGTAATGCTTCAAAGTCATCCATAATCTAAAAGGAGATGTGAAAACAAAAACTGATGATAAATCACCGTCTTACCTTTGATACACTTTCATCGGCGATACCAGCAAGAGGGATTGAAAGTTTTGCGAATTGATGAATCAATTTTAAATTCAATTGTTGATTTTTCACTTCAAATGAACCCCACAAAACTGGTTTACCCTGGTTACAATCGGAGTCTATTTCATCATGATTTACAAAATAATCTAAAAGGAGTCTTACCGCCAAAGCAAAATCCAAGCTTATCTGGGACAGTAAAGTTGTTTTTCCGGACCCTACGAGTATACTTAATATTATCAACTACCATTGACATCAACACTGTACCTGTTGGCCCCGACAAAATAATCAACTCTCCTCGTCGAAATCCCTTACAAATTTGCGTTAGTCCTGGAATTGATGGTGTACCACTTCCTTCAATAGATTGTCCGGTGCTAAGCTTTTGTTTCAGTGCCTGGCGCAAATTGCTAAATTGCTCAATACGTTGGTGCGATAACGTTTTTGATGCTCGTAACATAGATGGAATTATCGTCAAATCGCCCTGACGAAGTGCATCATTTGCATCTTTAGGGGGATTCTAAAAAAAGCCATAAAATAATATTCGAGCGAACTCTTTATTTCACTACTTAAAACTTACTAATTGATCAGGCAATGGCTTGACAATGAAGCACCGTGATAGGCCCAGTTTTCGTGTGAACTTTTCGCAAGCTTCTTGGCCACTTTTGTCATAATCCATCCAAAGATAAATAGTCTCAAACTGGTCAAGCATTCCAACCAACTCATTTGGAAGTGAATTGCAACCATTTGGAAGTGAAACTGCGGGAAGATACCTCATTGGATCTTCATCATCAAGTGCCAGCAACCCCTGTGCAACAGCCATCGCATCATATTCCCCCTCGGTGATGACGATGCTTTTGTTTGTGAAGCCATTTCTTGTGGCACTTTCTGCAGCTTCACGAACGGTGTGCCAGCCAAAGAATCCCCATGCTCCTCCTTTTGGCAAAATCCGCTGCAAACCTTTGGTTTCCAGAGCGCGATACTTTGTGCGCACAATGTAGAACGAAGAAGAAGTGTTATCTCCATTTTTATCAAATTCAGTTGAACTCCTAAAATCTAGTTTAATGGGATCTTCAAGGAATCCTCCATTTGAAGTCGATGCGGACTTTCCTTTCTTTGAAACTAACTTATCATTGATCACTGCACTGGACGGTTGCAAAATAGAAGGCGACGTAAAGTTAGATGCGTTCACTTGATCTGCGAAATAAATCCACGGGAAAGTCACGCACAGTTGATCCTTCCATTCCTCCTCCTCATTGAGGAATTGTTGAACAGTAAAACCAATTTGGTATTTTCTCAATACTTCATCACATAAACCCCGGTTATCATTTAGATATGACTTTACTTTTTGTCTTTGTTGTATCAGTTGCGATCGATCAGGTGGACTACCAGTTGGTGGAAATAGATTCAATCCATATTGATGAGCTAATCGCTGCATTGGCAATACATGCTTATCGGATGATGAAGATTGTTTAGAAGATACTGAAGATGCGGAAAATGCTGATGGTACTGACAGTGAACCCACCCAATTTATGCTTTTTTCGTCACTAAGATAATCGGTACAGTCATCAAACTGTGCATCGCCATGTGCCGACACTGATGTCTCATGAAGTGTTGCTTTGTTTACAACGTTATTTTCTATATAGGTGTTGATTTTCTTTTTAAAATCTTGATAATTCCCTCCCACCGAGCAACGAAAACAATAGTAACTACCATCGGCACGAACGTTGAGCTTCCAACAATTATCAGCATTGCTCTTTTTCCCCTTATTGCATAGATAACATTCTTTCACTTCAAGATAATTGCTGCTGTTGACTCTGGTCTTTGTGTTTAAACGCTGCAACGATTGTAGAATGTCCCGTTGTAAAGGCGTATGTGGTGATACCGCATATGGTGTATTGCTCTCTGAAGAAGATGCTTTAATGGAAACGGATCGTCTGGTCTTCCTTGTAATATCGATTCCAGTTGGTGACTGTGTGCTATAATTGATGGATGTGACATGAAAATAACGGTATACAAGCAACCCTTTGGGAAACACGCGTGACACTCCAATTGGGCGAAGCTTTCCAGTAAGAGTGCTCGCAAATGCAATCATTTGTATTTCAAGAAGAGAGTTCGATCAAATCAATGGAATTTGTTAAGTTATATTGAAATCATCTCCAATCTGGCAGGTCTGGTGATTGATTCCAGCCAAGTTGTGTTGTGTCACTTGTACAGATTCTCAGGATAACAAAAGTATGTAGCTATGAGAGGTAGTAGGCCCCCTTCCGCAATACAATTTTTAATAAGCGGTCGGAAAATTGATTATTTATACGATTCCTATGTCTTAAATTTGTACTACACTCGAATTATGGTGTCATACAAGAGGAAAATGTAGGACGCAAAGAAAAGCATTTCAGCGAAGTTCCCAGCGAAAAAATCAAGGAGCTACAGCAGCCAACTGCAGTACTTTATCATGGTTGCCATAAAATAATATCCGCCTATGGAATTGCTTGTATATTGTACATAGCAAATTCAAGCTATGGCATCATTTCAACAAGAAAACGACATATCTCTTTTGATAGAGAAATGTAGCGCTACATTGGAAGCGATGGGCGAACGAAATTGGCTTCTGATGCTGTCGTTTGGCAGGGTATCACTGAATGCAATTAAAGCAATAGTGGAATGCATGGGAAGAGTCGTCATTGATATTGGGGATCGCTTGACTCTGCTCCATCTAGCTGGACAATGTAATCGCCCTGATTGGGTGCATTTCTTGGCTGGGGAAATGCATCATCCAACTGAAGTGAAGACCATTCATGGAGAAACCCCATTGGATCAAGCGGCCTGGAGAGGAAACATAGATGCCGCGATTGCGTTGATAAGGTAAGTTTCATGTTTTATGATACTATAATTATTTCCTGATTCATTATTTGTTTATTTTGGTAGATTTGAGGCAGACGTGGACTGTCAGACCCTCCTCGGTTACAGCCCTTTACATCGATGTGCTTTTTATAACCATCCTCGTTTAGGTTCCTTATTATGTCTTGCTGGTGCCAATAAAACTCTAAGGAATGAAAATAATGAAACTGCTTATGAAGTTGCATTAGCGAAGGGTAATAAGCGGTTAATCAAGTTGTTGACTCCGATAATTGATGGGCAGGGTAATAACATTTCGGGAGTTGCGTACGCTGTAAACAATCCAAAGCATCCTAACTATCGACCTGAGGCAAGAGATGCATTTTTTACTCTTTGCGCTCTTGACAACGTGGTAGCCTCTGCCAATCAGGAAGCTGAGGAAAATATGGATGATGATGATGTTTGGGAGGATATTGATGATGATGATGATGATGAAAATACATAGGAGAATATCTTGATTGATCAATCATTTCAATTTTTTAGTTGACAGTAGTGCACATAATGAATACGTTTTAGTCACAGGCGTTTTAGTCACAGGTATGAGATGGTATTCAAAACATTTTTACAACATTCATCCTTTGCACTGAACAATTTTAATATAATAGGAACAAAAAAATATTCACATGCAAAATAACAACAAATACACATTCATTATGCTCAATCCTTGCAATTATTGATTCATGTACACCTAACCTATAATTCCTAAGCCTCTATCGTCGATGACCCCACTGTTGACCTTGCTGGGAGCCGCTGTTCGATGTACTTGCTTTAGTTGTAGCAGTACTGTTTGAGTTCAACAAATTATTGCCAATTAGAGCGTCATCCTCATCTTCACTCTCCTCCTCTTCGTCATGCAATGACCAGCTCTCCATGTCTCCAGTCATATTTCGAGACTCAGAATCTAATCCTTGAGCGGCATCAATTTCCATGCTAGCATCGTATCCTTCCTCTTCTTCTTGGGCCAATCGGTTATACTCCATGTGGGCATAACGATCCCAATCAGTATGGAAGATATCTTCACGGCGAAGTTTCTCTTGAAATGGGTCCCGGCTTTCGAATCGCATGAATTTGTGCAAATTAAATAGAACATCAAATAATACACCTGGTTAAACGGCAACACATGCATCACGATCAAAAATTGGAATTGTTCCAAGCAAAATACGTACCACTAATCATTTTTTTATCAGGACGAATCAAATCTTCCATAGTTATTGCTGTCGGAATTGCAGGCGCAACCATATCCATCATTTGACAAAGGACATCTTGGAAATTGATGGATTCTTGACCAAGACTTGTAATACGATGAATTTGATTGCGATAAAAGTACCGCATTTCCTCAGGAGAAAGTTTTCCATCTCCATCCAAATCACAACAACGGAACCAGTAGCTCAAGGAGCAATCTGTCGTTTTATCCTCTTCACTCAACATAAAAAAGATGAAGTCAGGGTATGCCATGCCAGATTCTTCAAAGCTTCCAACTTGCCCATCCGAAAAAACTCGCACGCCCACTTGGAATATTCTGAATAAATAGAATGAAATATATATAAAAAATACGGAGGCCAACGATAAATGTTGTTAAAATATACCTATCCACAATCGCTTCAGACAATGCATGATCACCATATTTCATAAGATCGGCTTTTGTCAGCTTTGAGTCCTTATCAGAATCCAATTCAAAGAATTTACAGTAAATAACATAAAAATGCTCATAACTGAAGAAGTCCAGTACTTTGTTAATATCTGTCTCTTCATCAACATGCATACAAGCAGTAAACAAATTGCTCTTACGAACTTCACGCAAAGATATTTTTCCAGATCTAGAAGTGTTTACTTTGTAGAATATTCGGGTTATGACGGTCAATGCATATTTACGCTGGAATTCTTCATGCGCTTCCAAAAAGTCTAGGCCAGGATGGAAGTGCAACAATTCTTGTAAAAATGGAATGAAATCATCTTTAACAATATAATCTGAATCATGTTTCTTAATTATTCGGAAAAAACGTTCAATCCGATCATATGGTTCGATCTCTTGTTGCCAAAACTTTATAAAAGTCTTTAACTTAATTTTTACTCCAGATGGCTGTCTGCCGGCACGTCCAATTGTTCGGGGAGCTGGAATACCAGCATCAGGATCGCCGTACTTTTCGTTAATGCGACGACACAGAGGCAAATTGAAAAAAGAAGGAATTCCACAAAGGCGCTTTGTTACGTGTACAAATTTCTCGATGGGGATTCCTCCAGGGAACGGTTTAAAAAATGCTTCTATTTCCGGTAACCGTTTGACCAACTTGTCTTCTTCTAAGCTAAAATGTAACTGCTGGTTGAAAACGTAGTTCCGTCTTCCTGGATGATAAAATACAGGAATCTTGTCCAGAGTTGCTTTTCTTCTCAACACTGCATGCTCCTCATTGTCGCTTTCTGTACGCTCTACAGAGCCAACTGGGGTACCGGCAACGGTTGTGGTCGTACCACTATTTACCACAGATGATGAGGATGCGATCTTCGGTGTTCCACTCGACAATGGATCGACAACGGGAAACAAATTGCTAGCAACACCTGATGACGATACGAATGATGAGGAAGAGGTCCCCGTGGGAGGGATGTGGTGACTGGTTTCTGAAATAGACAAATCCTTGAGAGAGCTAGAGATTGGAGAAGTGGCATCTGTCGATTTGCTAGGACTAGTTGAAGAGGATATTTCAGATTGTGGTCGCTTCTTCGGAGATTTCTTGCTGAGTAAGGACCGCACATTACCGCCACTACCTTGGGGTGCACCTGGTGAATTGGTCCCTTTATTAGGGTCGTAATATGATGGAGCTCGATCTTTGTCATTACGAGACTCTTGGATAACAGCAATTAATGTATCACTTCCTTCGGAACGAACAAATTCTTGGAACAAATCTTCCAATCGGATACGGGCAGAAGTAAATTGATTTAACTGTGCCAAGAAGCCCAGATTGGGACCAGGGGCGGGGAGAGACTCTTCCATCATCAACATCGATGAAGCGTTAAAACAAAGGAGTGAGAATTAAGAAGGATTAAGATAAAAAGAGTCAGCAAAGTGTAGAAAAGAATAACTGTCAACTGTATGTAATAACGGGATTAGCGTAACTTCAAAATTAATAATTGCTAATAACCGTATTGAAATATGGAAACGAGAATTTAAGAGAAAAGTTTCGAGGATGCCTACTTTGCTACGATTGTTACAGGATGACCAGATTGGCAAATAGTAATAATGCAAGTCAACACAATGAGAACTAAGAAGAATTAGTTTCTCCAAAATAGTGTGCAATAAAATATTATTTTCTTTGTATTGGATTTTTATAAGCTAAGCATTCAGTGGGAAGAACGATAATAAATGCTGGCGATCCACGGTCCCAACCAAGATGTTTGAAAATACAAATTCAAAGTTTCCCTGTTGAAATCTCTATTGCTCCAATAGTGATGGAGCAAAGGTAACTGTTTCAATTCTTTTCAAACGCTCCACCTGAATGATGAATTCGGAATTGAATTATGGGTAGAATCTGGTGATCCTTGCTTTCCCTGTATGGTGTATTGTACTCTTCGTGGTTTGAACTTGTGCGTTTGTCCAATGACGCACACATTACTCTATTTCTAGGATTTTCGAGCATTTTCGTCGAAAAAATGCTCCTGCTACATAGCTGCTAAACTTGGATGCCCCTTCTTGCTTATTTAGTGTCATGTAGAAGTCCAAAGTATAATAAATAAAGTACAATAAATAAAGAGCTGCAACGAAACCAAACATCGACTCCAGACTTAAACAAACCGATGCCGTGAAGAGCCCGAAGATTCCAAACTATTGTGTTGCCTTCAAAAATGTTGTTTTGCAACAACATCAAAATGTTGGCAGTTTGGATTATCGCAATCCAGACTATGATTTTAACCAGCGGTTTCAATCATCGACCGCAATTGCTTTTTCCATTCAACTCTATCACTTCATATCCACCAAAATTCTTGGAGAGAGATTCCACCAGCACTCATTATTCTGTGCAATCACGTTCATGGTTACATCTCGAACGTTTCACTGGGATATCTCCAATTGTGAATAGAAGAGCGTGTCGACCAATCAAAACCTCGGTTATTCGGTTAACTAATTCAAATGTTATCGGTTTACGTGACGATAGCTATAACTGCACACATATTGAAAACCCAGTGAAGGTAAAACGGAATGCTTCGCCCTTTTTGATGTCTATCATGGCAGCGATGGTTGGTTGGATGACTGCAGCTGTGGTCTTTCTGACAAAGTCTATCATCTTTGGCCTCAATCGTGGTATCCTTGCAAAGTTGCCCTATGTGTTGCCAATAATTGCAGGTACAGTAATGACATGCCTGATTTGGCTCGAACCGAATATTCGAAAAGCACTTATACTGCCGTTGGGGAGTGATGATGATCCTACAAAATATCCTCTAATGCTAAGGCAGTTAACACTCCGCTGGATTGGGGCAATCATTTCCATGGGGGGCGGAGCAGCCCTGGGAACTGCTGGGATGTCCGCTGAAATAGGAATGTTGCTTACCTATGGTTTAATCTTCTTTATGCGGCGTATGTATAATTTCACTTCATTAAACATGAAGATGCTACTGCTAGCTGCTAGTGCTGCCGGTGCAGCAGCTAACTTTAATGCCCCTTTAACAGGTGTCTTATATGCATTGGAAGTTACATCGAAGTTGATTTCGTTGCCGAAAACAACTGATCTAGAGAAAAATGTTGAGAGTAATTTTAAATTTCAGTTGCTTTTGCTGGCAGTAGCTGCCAGTTTCTCGGCCCTCTATATCCGCAGTGGATATTTTTCTGCGCCATTCAAGCCTTCTTTAGATTGGGGTACAGGCATGGGAAGCAGTTATAACGTATTTCATACATTAAGTTTGTATGCTGTTGTCGGGGCACTTTCCGGTAAACGTCTTGCATAAATTGTCATGAAAGAACTTGTAACTCTTTTGCGAATTGATAATAGGATTGCTCTTCAAAATATTTGCCAGAATAAGAAGTGCTTTTGGTATACTATATGGAAATGTGGGTGACTATAGTGGACCTACAATCGCAGGAATAATCACTGCTGCAACTGGATGTCCCCACAGCATTCCTGTTGGTTTCGTTATTGCCAACAAAATTGTTGGAAAAGCCATAACTGTTCGCGAAGCATTAAAATTTTTTGTGAGTATCAAGCGGCCCTTGTTTATATCATGCTCGTTATTTGATTATTGCTCAATAGATGGTAAAGTTCTTTGCGGTATCAGCAGCAGGTATGTCAGGATTCATGGGCGGCCAGATTGCTCCTTTGGTTTTTGTTGGTTCTGCATTTGGGGCGTTGTTTTATCAATTTTTATCAACATTTTCTCCTAATTTAATTGAAGGTCATGGTATCAACGCGTTCGGTATAATGTGTGGTGCAGCTCTCGTTGGGTGCAACTTCAACAGTATTTTCTTTCCGACTATTTTGATAGCGGAAATGACACGTTCCATGGAGCCTATACTGGGGGTTTTACTTACCACTTCAGTTGCTGCACTCGTTATGCGCCTGTAGGATTGGTTATACTTCTGTCCTCTGTCATTATGGTTACATCATCACAACATAGTTTTATCATTCATAATATGAAAAAGAGATTCCCACAACTTATGATAGATTGTCTTGTGCAGTTGGTGTGGATTATGTAAATAGTAATAGATTGTATTAATTTTAAGTGGAAAGACGTTGAAGAATACATTCGGAATATCTACTTCCTCTTGATGTACTATTTATGGTCTTACTCATCAATGTCTTATAATGTTCTACGGATACATTAAAGGAAAGCAGTGTACCGTTTTTCCCCATAAAAAGTGGGAAATATCTCAGAATTATTTCCAGCCAATCGAGCGGATACGGAGGACTTGTTTTTATCTGGCATCGGCATCTATCTATCCCATATCTAAATGTTCTGAATTGTTTCATTTCAAAATTCAAGTGTTTATTCGTCGCTCCTCGGTGTATCTCTCGAGTTAAAATTGAATTGGATCTCAAAAATTTGGTGGAAAAAAGGTATACCATATATTTCATAAATATCACATGAACACACTGGTGACAAAATATAGAAGTGTATAAAAATGTTGGAAGGAGCAACATTGACCAACACAATAATTACCTTTGCTTGTTCATGTCTCTCTCTAACAGGATCTATTCTTATCATCTTATCATATGTGGTTGCTCGAACAAGAAGTACTCCAAAATCGGCCTACTTGATTCTGCATTTAGCAACCTCAGATTTCTTTTGGTTTTTATCTGGATCAGTACTATCAACGTTGTGGCTGTTTAACAATGGTCGTGTTCCGACAGGATTGTGTTATCTGGCCAGTCCAACGATATCCTTCACTCGAATGGCATCATTGATTTGGACGGTAGTTATTTCTTTCAATGTATTGATGTCTGTACAAAAACGAAAGTGGTTTTGGAAGAGTCAAGAACAAGCTTGGGAAGCATATCGGAAGATATACTTTGGAATCATATTCGTCTTGGCTACACCAGGAACTTTACTAAGTATCATCAAACAACACACCGGTGGTCAAGACAGTGAAAGTCTAGGATGTTCACCCGGCTATGAACCGATTGGTTTATGGTATGAAATCTTTTTTACTGAATTACTTCCTATTACTATTGGATTTATTTGTAACCTTTATGTTTTCTTTACTGTTCGTCGTAAAATGTCAAAATCTGCTTTTCCTCAATCTGTGAGAAAACGAAGAAAGCGTGTCATGTATCACTATATTATTGTATGTATTTTGTGTTGGATTCCAACAATTTTGCAATATGTTTTGGAAATTGCTGGGTTTCATTCTCAAATGGTTGAAATTGTTGCTAGAACCTCCTTGTATGCTTCTGGATTTCTAAACTTTTTGGTTTTTGGTATGCAAGATCCTCACCTAAAACGTTCATTTGACCTGATGATGCATTATTGTGGATGCTCATTTATCTGTGTTGTATTAGGATTAGCCACACCAAACAGTTTGAAGTCGTCAGATGTTGAGAAAATGGTAATGTTTGAAGAGAAGACGATTGTACGCAACGCAGATATGGCGAAAGATAAGAAGAGTATTTATCGCAATCGCAAATTGTCCAGAGAGGATAAAATTAGTTTATATCAACAGAGACCTGATTTAAACCCCAGATTTAAGTGTGCTCCTGCTCCGCAGAGAAAATTAAGTGGTACTGGTCGACCACCAAGAATCTCTGATGATATTCAGATGGAGGAGCCCCTCTTGGAGCATCAACAGTTACTCGCCGCTGGGCCCAACGATGGGAATAGTGATAGTAGTTATGGTAGAGAATCAAGTTCACACGATGGTAGTGAAAGTGACTCTTCTACGGGAAATGTCGTGGAAGATGGAGGTACCGGTTATGTCTCTGATGATAGTGTTAGTCACCATGATTATAGCAGCCTGAGTGATACTGTTGTGTCCAATGTGTTAATCGATTCTGCAGCTAGAGGTGTTGATGAAGAAGTTGGAGGAGGAGATCATATTGTTGCTCAGCCTACTGATGCTTTATTAGGCCGTGCTAGTGTTAGTAGTAACTCCAGTAGTACGAGCAAACCGGTGCGTGTCACTGCTACGGAAGTTCGACGAGAGAGTGTACCACGCCGTGAATCCAACAGTTCTTCCCATCAATTTCATCAACAGTCTCCTCAACATTATCAACGTGAAGAAGATGACTCATCTAGTGATGATGAAGGAGACCAAGAGGATGAGGACTTGAATGCTCTTTAACTGATTTTATTATCAAAGCTATGGATTTTTTCAGTCCTTGTTCTCTCTTTTTTATTGTCATTAATTTTTTCACTGATGGATATTCCTTTCTTTGGTGGTCGATTCATCAAAGAGACGATTCATCTGGATTAGCTTGTAAATAAATTGTTTTTTGTGTAGGATGGATGGAAATATGCGGTAATGCAATATGTCCGATCATCCCAATGTATTTGATGTATATATTTTGCTTAGTTATTCATCATATGTTTTCCTTTCTACATTTGACGGTATTGGCACTTCAGCAAACAAGCATGTGAACGGAAGAGTGCTTTTTTGTTGGCAATATGGATTGATATGTGAATTTTGTGCTGACACAAGGAGTAGCACAATATCAAGTTTTTAGTAGTTTGAATCGAGGGATAGGTTTTTTGTTTTGTCATGATTTGGTGACAGTAACAGCTGACTGTTGTTCATGCATTTTATGATCACATCATGGTGTTAGTTAAATCAATATCAAAGTATTGCATGTGGCGTGTAACTTAATTTCTTGTTGTTACATAAAATTTTTTTTCATGTTATGCGAGTTATGCGTTTGGAATGATAGCTGCGGTATAAAGCGACTCGCAGACGATTTGTAAGTTGCTTGGTCATATTTACGGTGGAACTATAATAATATTCAGCGGGGCTAATCATTTCCACTTGTGCTAGTACTGTGCTTGTCATATCCTTGCGAGGCCCTGTTCTCTCGGAATCAGACAGATTATTTTTTAGAGGTAAGTTGATGCAAGCCTGAAAAATTCTGTAACGCTTATCATGATTGTATCCCATATAATCGATTCGTATGCCTCGAATATTCACTGTCTTATCATGACAGGAGACTTGGTCATCACGAAATAATCCATCGCTGCCGAATGAAACAAGTGTGGATTCCTCCAATTTCGCAAAAATATGTTTTTCAACTATTCCATATACTAAGATCTTGTAGAAGAATTTCGCTTCTTCCTTTTGTAATGCGTTTGGGTAAATACGAGGGATCCATATCGTATATATGATAGGGATCAGTAGTTCATCCCTGCTAATCAATGGATTTTCTTCTCCTATTATGGTGACTTTAAGTGTGATAGAGTCTTCCAATACAGTTGGGAGTTCAAGTTCTTTGTTCAACAACACTTTCTCGAGAATGGATGTTTTTGGAGAGCATCGCAGTATAGTATTGATGGTGAGTATCTCCTTGGTTGGACAAAGTCCAAGTCTTCCCATGGAAACATGTATTCCAAAGCAATTCCCATTTCCGTCAAAATAACCTCCCCCAGAGGACAATACATCTGCATTCAGTAGCGCCTGTACAATTGGAAAGCTGTCTGTTGAGTAATGCACAATACGTCCATGAGAACACTTTAAGGGACCTCCTTTGCTATGATGCAGTAGCAGTGCAGTGTCAGGAACATGAGCAGTTGGTTGGAGTCGTGCTGGAGCGATTGTTTCATCAATTTCAATTGGAGCTGAAAGCTTTAAGAAGGCGAAATCGTATTCCACATTCGAGTCAACAACTCCATCTACTTGTAAATGCCGTATTGTCAGCACATTGTCTGAAGTATAACCTGTCACAACATTGATCGCTGATGATTTTAGTCCCTCCAAATTATGCCTTGTTGTGAGAACGAGAGATGGATGAATCAAAATACCAGTCCCAAGCGGAACATGAGAGTCTTTTAGCTGGATTAATATGATGGACTGCGAAATTGTGTGTAACCATTTCTCACTTACTCCCAATTCTGTCGAAATGGCATTCAGTGGAAGAGCATCTACAATATCATAGAGGTGGCTCATAATGGATGATTTCTAACACGTCGATAATAAATTATGCATTAGTTTGACTTCAATATCAAGGTCACCAGTGTCACTACGTCAAAGGAAAAGTGTTGGTAAGGTCAAATACGCATTATTAGATGTTAGCATTACTCATAAGATAGCTAATCACATACTCAGATACACAGAAATATTACAACCGTACGAACCTAACTACATCAACATATATATTATATCCACAGATGTACTCGATCATCTTCGTTTTAAAATAAATATCTCTATAAAAACTCATCCACCCATGTCATACCTACACTGCTACAGTCTACGAAATTATGCACCTTAATGAAACTGTGAATGCTTCATTACAGCAATGCTATCTATTATGTTGGTCTTAAATTTGTACGCTTTAGGAAGTCGGCAGTTTCTTTGTAAGCAGCGCCAAGTGCCCATTCAATTTCAGAACCATCTACTTCCTTTTGAATTGTTATTGGTTTATGCGCAGGAATCTTGATACCATCCACTAAGAAAGAATAAGCAAAAGCTGATAAGAAACAGGTTTTCTCATTCACATCCTTTGGTTGTCCATCTTTTGGATAGTTGGCTTGGATATTGGCCCAATCTGAGGCACAGAATTCATCACTTGATTTGCGAATTGATGCAGCAGTGGTGAGAAGTGGAAATGTTGTTGGAGTCGTCGCACTAGTGCTATGATTACCACTATGCACAGGTTTTACCCCCAATGCGCTTGCCATATAGAAAAAATTCTCAAAAGCGAGGATATTCTCGGACGCAGCAACGAAGGATGGTTGATGAACACATCCAAAAGAATGTGGTCCAGGAGTTGGACAAGAAGATTCTTCCACTTTACGCAAATGAGCACTACCATCGGAGGATTCTGGCTTCTTTCCTCCACTGGGTGTTAGGGCTCCAATAGCCTCCAAAATAGCTTGAGAAAACAATGAGGCAACACCACGAACACAAGCAGTTACATCATGTCCTGTCAGAGATAATGTTTGCAACATTCTTCTGACGGCAGTGGCAGCTGGATGGCCAGCGTTCAAACATGGATCACTACTTTGCTGTTGCTTGATATCAGGTAAAGTTAAAATCTTACTAAACTGTATACGAGCTTGCTCGCCACCATAACCTAAATAAGAATGTGTATAAAGATGATAATCTTCACCCTCTACGGTGAAAGAGAATCTGTATTCCTGAGGAATCAATCGGGCTTCAATCTCTGACGGAGCAAGCTGCGATACTTGAGCTGATGCACCACCCATCTCAATTACTGCATATGGAGAATTTTTTGCAGATTTATCACGCTTAGGGCCAATGATCCGTTTTAGATAATTATAAGCAATCCATCCAAAACCACCTTCTTCAATACCAGGGATAACCTTTGCCCAAGATTTACGAAATAAAAATGGATTATTGGCCTTGTTCGACAAAAATCCACGGACTGAGTCTAAGATTGCTTCCGATTTCTCTGT
>JACCEA010508375.1_pt1 | contig 17501 bp, 13 predicted proteins | sample 7449851 | NCBI WGS metagenome assembly JACCEA01 (sample SAMN15323453, study PRJNA562643) | freshwater metagenome | isolation source: river surface water | place: USA:Blue River Watershed | collected 2017-08-18
AAATCATTCACGATTGTGGAGGACAAGTTTATATGGACGGTGCAAATATGAATGCACAAGTTGGATTGACTTCTCCTGGTTTGATTGGTGCAGACGTTTGTCACCTGAATCTACATAAAACTTTCTGCATTCCTCATGGTGGTGGTGGACCTGGTATGGGCCCAATTGGTGTGGCTGCGCATTTAGCTCCTTATTTACCTGGACATGCTGTTGTAGATATGGGTTCAGAAAAGTCAATGAGCGCAGTTTCTGCAGCTCCTTGGGGATCTGCAAGCATTTTGTTGATTTCCTACGCGTACATCAAAATGATGGGTGGAGAAGGATTGACCAATGCAACTAAAGTGGCTATTTTGAATGCTAACTACATGAAGTCAAGATTGGAAAAAGAATTCCCAATTTTGTACGTGGGTGAAAATGGATTTGCTGCTCACGAAATGATTGTAGATACGCGTAAATTCAAACAATCTGCTCATGTTGAAGCTGAAGATATTGCTAAGCGTTTGATGGATTACGGATACCATGCACCAACGTTGAGTTTCCCTGTTGCAGGAACACTAATGATCGAACCAACAGAAAGTGAAAGCAAAGCAGAGTTGGATAGATTCTGTGATGCTTTATTGGGAATTCGAGAAGAAATCAGAGAAATCGAAGAAGGGAAAGCGGATGCAGAATCGAATGTATTGAAAAATGCACCACATACAGCCATGGAAGTAACATCCGATAGCTGGAGCTTCTCCTATTCACGTGAAAAAGCGGCTTATCCCATTGCTTATTTGAAGGAATTTAAGTTCTGGCCTATGGTTGCTCGTGTAAATAATACATACGGCGATCGTAATTTGGTTTGTGCTTGTATTCCCACAGAAGCGTACGCTGAAAATTAATATTAGTGCCTGCACATTAGTATTTTTCGGAAAAGTAAGTTGTAAATCTCACCACCTAGTGGCAAACTTACTTTTCCGAAACTTCTATTAAAATTCTACCGTTCAATATCCGGTAAATTACCAAAGAATAATTAAGGAATAAGTGTGTAAAAACTAGGCAAATACAAGTTAACACCCTAGAATAGAACTACTCCACTCGAAATGATTTGCTTATATAACGGCAACTCATTTTTTCGAGTGGAGTTTTTTATTTTAAACCAATTCTAAAAATCGATACGTTCTCTCTGAGATGGGAGAACTCGATTGAATTTCAATCTTGATGACGGGTAAGGAATCCAATACGTCTAGACCCATTTCGGCCCATTCAATTAGCCAAATGTCGCTTCCTTCATGCAGCTCTTCTTCTATTCCCGCATCATATAGTTCATCGACTGATTCAATGCGATACCAATCGCTGTGATGAACCCGCTTGTATTTTGGAATATTGATTGGTTCATTCAAACCCTGTTCGTTTCTAGGCAAACCCTTCTTATTGAATTCAGTTTGCAGGTTATTTGGGGATGGATTTCCGGTTAAATTACTTTTGTTACTCTCGGAATCCAATTTATTATTGTTAGAGGAATCTACCTTATTATCTTTAAAAATAACCTCCGAACCTTCTAAATCATAGGTGTTTACCAAGCCATAGGTGGGACTTCCTACTATTCCGCTATAACCCAATTCACGTACCAAACCACGAATTAAGGTTGTTTTGCCCGCTCCTAAGTCCCCCGAAAACCAAAAAATGCGCATGGATCTTTCCGCAATTAATTGAGTAATTGCATGTATTACTTCCGTTAAATTAGACTCCAGAGCAGTCAATGTAAAAAGTTCTTTTTCTTTCATAGGTGGTATGAAGCTGAGGTTGTTTCACCTACATTTGGATTTCAGTTGCAGTTGAATATGACACGTAAACATAAGTTCAAACTGAGGTTAAGTCAGAAAAAAATGAAGTAAATTAAAATCACTTTTTGGGCGATAATACAATCAACGGACACATCATTTCTTCCAAACTGATTCCACCGTGCTGAAACGTGTTTTTGTAGTAATTCACATAGTAATTGTAGTTGTTGGGATAAGCGAAGAAGTCGTTTTCTTTGGCAAATACAAACACACTACTTAAATGTTGCAGCGGTAAAAAATGGGAGTGTGGTTTCTTTACTTCGTACACTTCTTTGGCGTTGTAAGTCAAGTTTTTACCCTGTTTGTAACGAAGATTGGTATTAACGTTTTTATCTCCTACCACTTTAATGGCATCCTTCACTCGGATACTGCCATGATCTGTGGTAATGATTATTTTACATGGTTTTTCAGCAATACGTTGCAAGGATTCCCACAGCGGTGAGTGTTTAAACCAAGTAGCAGTAACATTTCGGTAGGCAGCCTCATCTTCGGCTAATTCTCTCACAATGTTAACATCGGTTCTGGCATGGGAAAATGCATCCACAAAGTTGTAAACGATAACATTCAATGGATTTTTACGCATGTTGGGGACTTGATCAACCAATTCTTTGGCGTTATTCAAATTCGTTACTTTCGTATAGGAGAATTTTATATCCCTGCGCAATCGTTTCAATTGCTCCTGTAAAAATTCCTTTTCATACATATTTTTTCCCCCTTCATCTTCATCGTTCGACCACATATTGGGGAAGGTTTTCTCGATATCCAAAGGCAATAGTCCGCTAAAAATGGAATTTCGGCAATATTGAGTGGTAGTAGGCAATATGCTCATGTACATATCTTCCTGGTCGGTGCGGAAAATCTCATTCAGCGTTTCAGAAATGGCTCTCCATTGATCAAAGCGAAGGTTGTCAAGTACCACTAAATACACAGGAATATCATCGTCGAGCAGAGGATTGACAGCGGTTCTGAACAAATTATGACTCATGAGCATTTCTTCATTTTTACCTTGAATAAAGGCTTCATAATTATTGGTTACATATTTGCAAAATGCTCTGTTGGCATCGGATTTTTGAGTTTCTAAAACTTCCCGCATTCCATCTTCGGTAAGCTCCATCTCCCAGTAAACCAATTTTTTATAGAGTTCTTTCCATTCTTCAAAGTTGAGTTTATCGGATACCGTCATACCAATTTGCATGAATTCTCGCTGATATCCTTGGGTGGATTTTTGATTGACTAATCGTTTTTCATCCAAGTTTTTCTTGATGGCCAACAAAATTTGATTGGGATTCACAGGCTTGATGAGGTAATCGGCAATCTTTGCACCAATGGCCTCCTCCATGATATGCTCCTCTTCGTTTTTAGTAATCATAATTACCGGCAGGTTGGGCTGATCTTGTTTGATTTGGGCAAGAGCATCCAGTCCTGAAATACCAGGCATATTCTCATCCAAAAACACCAAATCAATGTGTGACTTCTTGATTTCTTCGATAGCATCGCGACCACTTTTCACGGTAGTAACCTGATATCCTTTCCCTTCCAAAAATAAAATATGGGGTTTCAATAAATCAATTTCATCGTCGGCCCAGAGAATATGTGCTAGCATGGTAGTATTAACGTATAAACTTCCACAAAATTCGTTCATTTTCCAAGTATTTTTTTGATTTTTGTCCGATAGATTGCTCCTTATGTAGCAAATTTGCACTATGAGTTCCCATCACATCGTTCGCGACAACCAAGAACCGGCTTTAGTTATTGCCAATGGTGAAGCCTGTTCCTTGGCATTGATGCACGAATTAATGGAATGGGCTCCCAAAGTTGTGGTGCTCGACGGTGCACTTCCCCGGGTATTGGAATTGGGTTTGAAAGTGGATGTTTGGCTGGGGGATTTTGATTCGGGTTTCGCCGCCAATATTCTGAATTCGGAAGAGCTCCTTGAATCGCCACAATTGCAACAAATTCAGCGCGTTCACACTCCTGATCAAGAATTTACGGATCTTCAAAAAGCGTTTCATTTTTTGTTGGGGGATGGTTTTACGGCGGTGAATGTTATATGGGCAACCGGTCGCAGACAGGACCATCATTTGAATAATATTTTTACTTTGGCTCGATATTCAGATCGATTGACCATCAATTTTTTGGATGATTATGGCCGCGTGTTCGCATCCCCCAAAAAGTTCAAAAAATGGTATCCCCAGGGAACGAATATTTCGCTGATACCTTGCGGCAAAGCCGAAGGTGTGATTACCCAAAATTTGGTTTGGAATTTGAATTATGAAACCCTCGAATTACCGGAGAAAACCAGTAGTTCAAACCGAGTTTTGGACGATGGTTTTGTGGAAGTGTCGTTTGAAAAAGGACATTTATTGATCATGGAATGTTGGGATAAAAGAGAATTTAACGTATGAAAATTATAACATATAATGTGAATGGAATTCGCAGTGCTTCTTCGAAAGGATTGCGGGAATATATAGCGGAATCTCAGGCCGATTTCGTGTGTTTTCAAGAGTTAAAAGCGCTTCCTGAGCAAATTGATGCTGCCGAATTCGAATCTTTAGGTTATCAATGTTACTGGTTTTCTGCTCAAAAGAAAGGATACAGCGGTGTTGGAATCATCACCAGGCATGCTCCCGTGAATGTTGTAAATGGTTGTGGACATGAGCTTTACGATTCTGAAGGACGTGTGATGCGACTTGATTATTCTTGGGGAAGTGTTATTTCTGCATATTTTCCGAGTGGAACATCGGGCGATGAACGTCAAAATGTTAAAATGGATTTTTTGAATCATTTTTTCGATCACATTCAGGATTTAAGAAAATCGATTACGAACTTGGTGGTTTGTGGCGATTACAATATTTGTCACCAAGCCATAGACATTCACGATCCGGTGAGCAATAAAAACAGCACGGGATTTTTGCCAGAGGAGCGCGATTGGATGAGCAAATGGTTTGATTCTGGATTTACAGATTCATTTCGAAGTTTGCATGAAGGGGAAGCACATAATTACACATGGTGGAGTTTTAGAGCCAATGCTCGAGCGAATAACAAGGGCTGGCGAATTGATTATATCAGCGTTTCGGGTGATTTAAATATTGCCGATTCAGGAATTGATCCGAGCGCGAAGCACTCGGATCATTGTCCGTCGTGGGTGAAATTGGTGGTTTAATTGCGATACCCTTATTTCACAATATACTCCTCACGAATCGTGCCTTGAGGTGTAATAATCAACGCCTTGGTTTGATTGATTGTTTTGGTTACGGTTTGAACCGGTTGATTCAATCGGAAACGTATCTCCATGTTATAAACCATCTGTATTCCCGGAATTTTGGGAGATGGATTAATTACCGCATCAAATCCACGAGTTGAAATTTGATTGTGGAATAATGTGGATCTCTGTGGACGACCACCACCCATTTTTACCGAAGTCCCTCCCGATTCTGCCGATGTCTCCTCTTCCAATGCACTCACCGCCAAAGGCTGGTAATGTACGTATTGATCTACTGGAAAATATTGGTTTTGACTTTCGTAAATTGTTTTGAAACAAGTATCTAGTTTGATGCCCGATTTGGCAAAATGCTTCATGCGCTCTCTCATAACTTCATCTGCTTTTGCACGCATTTTTTGAGTGGCAGTTTGTACCGAATCGTACAAGTATTCTACCTTGATCAAGTCATAAATTTCGCACTGCGCCGCCATCGTAAATAATCGATCCAATTGTTCGGGTTTGGTATAGCGAACGTGAATATTTTTCTGCATTTCAAAGCCTTTCGGCACTTCTGTATAGGTCTTGGAGAAAATTTTCTTTTCCTTCTCGAAAATAGGAACCAAAGCAATCATGTCGATGTAAAAATCCGTTGGTTTTATCCCCAGTTCCTTGGAAAGTGAAACAAAACGGCGAATACGTTTTTCAATTAAACTGTCCAATTCCTGAATTTTCTTGCCGGCTTGATTCAAATGAAAAATGGCATTGTAACCCGTGGGTTCAGCGTTGTTTAGAATACTGATCGACATTACCACCTCGTTTCCATTCATGTACGTAGCATTGGTATTGTTCACTTGCTGCATCACCGCATCGTATCCTTGACCACCTTGACTTATTTGATTTGCATCGTAGCGTTTTTTCTCTTTTCTACCTGAGTAATCACCCTGTGCAGCAGGCGCAGCCTGATAGGTGGCGTTCATTTTGAAGCGATTGTTGTCGTTGTAGGTGCCGTTGCCCGATACTTGAGCCAGAATGGGGGAGGCGAGCAGAGTCAATGTCCCCAGAAATAAATTGGATGTTTTCATGAAATTTGGTTAGTTCATTTAATTTTTTGTTAGGTTTCTTTTCGGGGGATGCCAATACAGATCATCCAACCCAGAAGCCCACCTTAATACCACAACGAACAGAAAGGTAAATTTCTTTTATCGGATTTTTTCAATCGTTTGTGGCGAATTACCCTTAAATCAATACTCCAAAGCACCCCATGGACCTTGGATGCTGAGTTTTTTGCCAGAATGAGATTCCGTGCGACCAATAATCTGTGCTTCTATTCCAAATTCTTTTGAAATTTGAATCATTTCCTCTGCCGAAGCTGAATCAGTGTAAATCTCCAATCGATGTCCCATGTTAAACACCTGAAACATTTCTCTCCACGATGTCTGACTCTCCTGCTGAATCAATTCAAACAAGGGAGGAATCGGCATCAAATTGTCTTTTATGATATGCACATCGTCTGCGAAATGCAACACCTTGGTTTGCCCGCCTCCAGAACAATGAATCATCCCGAAAATGCTGTCCCTTCCCAAACGATCAAAAATCGCTTTCACAACAGGGGCATAGGTTCGGGTTGGCGACAATACCAATCTGCCCGCATCCACTGGGGTACCGTCCACAGAATCTGTCAATAATTTGGATCCACAATACACTACCTCGTTGGATAATTGTTGGTCGTAACTTTCGGGATACTTCTCGCGGTAAATTTTATGGAAAACATCATGTCGAGCGCTGGTTAAACCATTACTTCCCATACCTCCGTTGTATTCTGATTCGTAGGTAGATTGTCCGTGGGATGCAAACCCTACAATAACCTGTCCACCTGCAATACGAGCATTATCAATGATGTTTTTTCTGGGGGATTGAGCCACAAGTGTGGAATCAACAATAACGGTTCGTACCAAATCGCCTACGTCGGCAGTTTCTCCACCTGTGGTATGAATTTCTACGCCGTATTTGGCCATTTCTTGACAAAACTCTTCCGTGCCTTGAATGATGGTGGCTATGACTTCTCCTGGGATGAGATTTTTATTTCTGCCGATGGTACTTGAAAGTAAAAATGGACCTGTAACACCCGCACAAATCAAATCATCAGTGTTCATCACTATAGCATCCTGAGCAATTCCCTTCCAAACAGAAATATCTCCCGTTTCTTTCCAATACAAATAGGCTAAACTACTTTTTGTACCTGCGCCATCTGCATGAACAATGGTGCACCAGTCGGGATTCTGCGTCAAATAATCGGGGATGACTTTACAAAAAGCCTTGGGGAATAATCCCTTATCCAAGTTTTTGATGGCATTATGTACATCTTCTTTCTGGGAGGAAACCCCTCTTTGAGCGTATTTGTCCGACATACTGCAAAGTTAAACAAGAAAAAGTGGGAATCATTGGCGAAAATCGCAAAACTTCGATTTGGCGGAACTATATTTCGATGGTAATTTGCACCTAATTATGACTCGGTTAAAGAAAATTGCATTGGGCGTTCTGGTGGTTTTTTTGGGGATACAATTTATTCCATCCAAGAAAAACACAGCGCCTGAATTGGAAAAACATCCGTTGTTTGTAGATTATCCCACATCGCATACGGTAGAAAACACCATTCGTTTTGCTTGTGGTGATTGTCATTCAAACCATACTGAATATCCTTGGTATTCCAATATACAACCCGTTGGAATGTGGTTGGATCACCACGTGGAGGAGGGAAAGGAACATTTCAATATTGATGCTTGGAATGAATACAGTCCAAAACAACAAAAGCATAAAATTGAAGAGTGCGTGGAAGTAATTGAATCAGGTGAAATGCCCATGGAATCGTATGTTTGGATGCACCCTAAAGCGAACTTAACCGAAGTGCAAAAGAAAGAAATTAAACTGTGGGCAAAAGGATTGACCGATAGTTTATCTCGCCGTCATTCTTCCAAAATGTGATCAATCCAAACGTCGATATTGTTTTTGATGATGTGAAACACTTCCTCAAATCCATCTTCGCCACCATACCAAGGATCTGGCACATTGGAGTTAGGCGCAGAAACGTCGAATTTTCGAAATAATTGCACTTTGTTCTTTTGATCATCGGTTTCGCAAAAACGCTGAACTTGAAATTGCACATCGGATGCCATCGTAATTAAAAAGTCGAAATCCAATACGTCGCCGAACGTTAATTGTCGGCTAATTGAGGGTACTTCCACACCGTGTTGCAGAGCATTTTTTCGGGTACGCTCATCGGCACGCTCACCGTTGTGAAATCCATTGGTACCGCAGGAATCTACCTCGAATAGATGTTCCAAATCACGTTCTTTTATGCGATGGATAAAAAGAGCTTCGGCTAATGGACTGCGACAGATGTTCCCCAAACAGATAAATAAAACGCGTTTTTTCACGCTGCAAAAGTATCTATTTTGTTGCTTGAAAATCGATGATTCGACGATTGATTTTTAGGATTCATACTTTTACTTATTTTTGAAAAAAACCTACACATTTAACGATACACACTCTTATTATGCGCAACCTATATAATTCCGTGCTGTTACTAGCAAGCAGTTTACTTAGTATTGGGATGGTAAATGCACAGAAAAATGGGTCAAAATTACCCAGTTCAACAGCATCTTCGCCTTATATTTCTAGTGAAAAAGCCTTGGAAGAGGCACTTAAAAAAATCCCCAAAAGGAATTTAGGTCCCGGCGCAATGAGTGGCAGAATTACGGCTTTGGCGGTGCCATTTACATCCCCCGAAAACAAAACCCATTCAAAAATTATTTATGCGGGCGCTGCTAGTGGAGGTGTTTGGAAAAGTTTGGATGCAGGCATGCGTTGGACACCTGTTTTTGATGATCAAGATGTTCAAAGTATCGGGGCTTTAGCCGTAGACCCCAACCATCCGGATGTAGTTTGGGCTGGCACTGGTGAAGGGAATCCGAGAAATAGTCACAACAGCGGTAAAGGGATTTATAAGAGTATGGACGGGGGTAAAACGTGGACATACATGGGCTTGGAGAATACCAAAACCATTCATCGAATTTTGATAAATCCGAATAATTCTCAACAAATTTTTGTAGGTGCCATGGGAAGTGTATGGGGTCCAAATTCGGATCGTGGTGTTTACCGAAGCGACGATGGAGGTAAAACTTGGAAGCTGATTTTAGCTGGGGCTAACGCAACCACTGGTTGTGCTGAATTGGTTATGGATCCACAAAATCCACAAAAATTATTTGCCAATTTATACGATTTTGAACGTAAACCTTGGACGTTTCGCAGCGGTGGTCCGGGAAGCGGTTTGTATGTTACCTACGACGGTGGAAATACATGGAAAAAACTCACCTCGAAACAGGGCTTGCCCGAGGGAGATTTGGGAAGAATTGGAATTGCCATCCCCCGAAACAACCCAAAACGAGTGTATGCGTTGGTGGAAGCAAAGAAATCAGGTTTCTACAGAAGTGATGATGGAGGTGAAACGTGGCACAAAGTATCCGACGAAGAAAACGCAGGGAACAGACCGTTTTATTATCATGAAATTTATGCGGATCCAGAAAATGAAAATCGAGTTTACAGCATTTGGTCGCAGGTTAGCGTAAGCGAAGATGGTGGTGAACATTGGAAAATATTGGCTGATTGGGGTGCAATTCATCCAGATCACCATGCATTTTTAATACATCCATTGAATTCACAGTATATAATTAACGGAAACGATGGTGGATTGAATATTTCCTACGACGGTGGGAATTCATGGAGGTATGCGGAGAATATTCCTGTGGGTCAATTTTATCACATCGATGTAGATCAGCAACAACCCTACAATATATACGGAGGACTTCAAGACAATGGAAGTTGGGTGGGGCCTGCATATCACTACAAACACGGGGGGATTAAGAATTTTGAGTGGCAAGAGGTGTTGTTTGGGGATGGTTTTGATGTTGCTCCCATTCCGGGTCAACCCGGCAAAGGTTATGCGATGTGGCAAGGCGGAAATGTGTATCGTTTTGACTTGAATAAACGCAGCAATGAACCCATTAAACCGCAACATCCCGATGGGAAATTGTTGCGCTTCAATTGGAATGCAGCTATGTTAGTGGATCCGGTTCAACCCAATGGATTGTATTTTGGAAGCCAATTTTTGCATTATTCACCGGATCAAGGAAATACCTGGACGATTTTGTCGGGTGATTTAACCACAAACAATCCTCAGAAGTTAAAGCAGGCTGAAAGTGGCGGTTTAAGCGTCGACGCAACAGGAGCAGAGAATCATTGTACCATTTTGGCGATTGCGGCTCAGGGAAATGATGTTATTTGGGTGGGTACCGACGATGGAAATATTCAATTAACACGCGATCGTGGAAAGAGTTGGAATAACATGTCGCCGCGAATTTCAGGCATGCCATCCGCTGCTTGGGTTCCATATTTATGGGTAAATCCCAAAAACGGGGCCGAATGTTGGGCAGTAGTGAATAATTATCGTCAGAACGACTGGAAATCCTATGTATTTGTAACCAAGGATTTTGGAGCAACCTGGACCAATGTGGCGAGTAGCTTAGATATGGGTTATGTTCATTGCGTATTGCCGCATCCCAATACCGAGAATTTGGTTTTCTTGGGAAGTGATCGCGGATTGTTTGTAAGTGTAAACGGTGCTAAAAATTGGTCGCGTTGGAAGCACGGTTTTCCTGCGGTTCCAGTTGCTGATATGAAAATCCAAAGCCGTGAAAACGATTTGGTTTTGGGTACATTTGGTCGCGGTGCTTGGGTATTTGACGGAATTGGAATGCTTGAAAAAGTGGCAAAAGAATATTCACAAGGCGTTAAACTGGATAAGAAACCCATTGAAATTGCGGGTGCAAGTCCCGGTTATTTGGCTCGTTTTATGAGCAACAGCGGTACGCATTTCGGGGCACAAACGGAATTTGAAGCACCGAATAAACCCATGGGTGTTTGGGTGGATATGTGGGTTAAAGCTCCTACCAAGTTGAGCTTGGTGGGTAAGGTGTATACTGAAAACGGTAAATTAATTCGCACCCATCATTTCGAATTTGATTCTACGGGTTATTATCGTTTTCCTTGGAGAATGATTCAAGACGGGGTTCGTTTCCCACAACACGGAAAGATCAATTTAAAAGATGATTTGCCTCCAGGTATCGAGGTTCAACCGGGTCGATACAAATTAGTAGTTTCGGGTCCATCGGATTCAGCATTGTTTTCGGATAGTATTTGGGTAACGGTTTCGGGGGATGCTAAGTCGGTGGAGTGGATGAATGCGGTTGATTCATTGATGAGGGTAGTTAAACGTTCTACGGATGAATTTGAGCGCTTGAAGATGATGGAGCGCAATTTGAATAAGTGGGAACAGTTGGAGTTTTCGGAAGTTAATGGCAATGGCTCAAACAACTCGGGTGTGTCGGGTAAATCTGGCTCTGGAGTAGATTCGTTGCAATCGAATTTTAGAAAGTTGGTTCGTTCTACGAGAGATTCTATCGCGCAATTGAAATTGTTGTTTATGTTGCCCGAGGGATATCGTTTTTATGAAGACATTACGGTTCGATTGAATGATGTTTTGTATAATGCTTGGGGAATGGTAGCTGGCGCTGAGGTGTTGAATGAAAACGGGAAGGTGGCCTTATTGAATGCAGTCAGAGAACACAATAAGGTGCGCAATCGAGTTAATGCGGTAATTAATAAAGAATATGCGAAATGCTTAGAAATTTTGCAGCGAGAGAAGGATCGGGTACAGTACTGGGAAACGATTAAATAAGAAGCGAATAATAGAGTACTGTTATTCTGAATGAATACTAAGCTGTTTGCAGGAAGATTAAGAATGGATGGATACATACCACGATGGGTTTCCCGAAGTAATAAGGGGAAACCCAAGATGGATGTTATAAGAGTTCAAGAATAAAAGAACCGTAAGGGGAGAATAAAAGAAAAGAAGAATCGGTGTGCGAAGAGAACTTAAGAATCGAAGTGTAAAGTTTCAGAGGTGTTAGAAAGAAATCAAGTTGAAAAACAAGATTTTGAAGTGAAAATAGAGATTCAAAAAAATTGTGCAAAAAGCAATGGATTAAAGAGCAAGAGTTCCAAAAGGTGTTTAAGCCTTTTGCACAATACAAAAATAGAGTAAGTGTAACGGATACACTTATTTCTGAAATTGAATCGATAGTCATATTTTGTCACATTCCTGAAGATGTTATATTTATCAAGGGTTTTAGGGCGTGATATATGTGTTTTTTTAGTGAATTCTGGCGGTGATAGTATGGTTTTTTGATGGAAATATTACAAAATGTTAACGTAAAGATTGATGGATTTGATGGCATAATTCGTGCAATTGATAAAAAAGTAGAACTAACTTTCTATACCATTTTTGATGAACAGATGTACTAATAAATACTAATTGGATTTTGAATGCAGCATTTGGAACATGCAGAATGTAGTTTTGAAGTAGTAAAAATTCAAATATGAAAAAAACATTAAACATTTTTGCCGTAGTTTTAACTGTATTTGCGGTTATTTCTTGGAGTTTACCTTCAACTAACGGAAACATTAATCAACAACCAGTACCGAAAAAGAAGCCTGCAACTACAAAAACGCCAGCTGTGGATCCAATCAAAGCTTTGTACAAAAACGGCGGAATCGTGGTTTGGGAGAAAGACGGACATGGTTTAGTGGTGGCAGAAAAGGACATTGATTTAGTAGCTTTGCGATTGGAAGATCCAGAATTGGGATATTGCGACGGTATCAATTGGACGGATGCTAATAAAATGGTTGGAGATTTGGTGTTGAATGGTTACAGCGATTGGAGACTGCCAACAGTAAGTGAGTGCCAAACTATGTATAATTTTACTACAATCAAATTGGGTTTAAAGGATCCTAATGGTAAGCCGGTAGTAAAATACTATTGGACATCTGAAGAATCGGCGCATACGTCAACTTTATTTGCTTTTCATAATGGGCAGATTCATGCAGGAACAAGAAAAGATTCTAAAAGTTGTTGTGGTGGAAAATGTTTTAGAGCACGTGCTGTTAGAACATTTTAATCTGTAATAAATTTATTGGTTGAATAGGAACCGTCTCGATAACTTAACGAGGCGGTTTTTTATTGAATTGGAAGGCCTCAGAGTTATCTGAGGCCTTTTTTATGAGTAGTTGAACTTGCAGTTTATACAAATTGGTTTTTAGTCATTATTCATCCCTTACATGAAATGTTAAAATCAGTCAAAATTGAAACGTCCCAATCTCAATTCAGAATGATTTCCCATGAAAAAGAGACCGTTATTTATATGACTGGGATTCCAATACGGTTTTATGGAATAAAATTGAACTTGATCAACTTCAAAGTTGCTATTGAATACGATATCAACTAAAGAATAACCCAAAGAATATATAGCTCTATAACTTTTGGATTGATGATGGTTTACGTAAATAAGTTTGCAATATTGGTAGTTTGAGTTTTGTAAACACGCGGATAATATTTTGGGAATTATTATTTTATTCCTAGCTGTGAGAATTACTCCTCCGTATTCGAAAAAGATTGTATTTTCTATATTTCGATGAATGTGCATAAATCCCTTGGTTGACTCAAATATTTGATTGTAAAGTAAATTTGGAACATACCTAGTGTAGTGAACCTTAAATCTATTATTTTTAGTAAATTCAATCTCAGTAAATAAAGGTACTTTCTTAGCAGGTATTTCCATATTGATGTAATTACCGACAGTTAGTTTATCACAATTGATTGTTCTATTGGTGTACAACATGGGTGCCAAATCCAAATTAGATTTTAAATGAATATCTGGTATGTAGGTCAATTTGTCCTCATATTGAACAAAATAGTATCCCAATAAAACCGAGGTATCATTATGTTTTTTTAAACAGTTTACTTGGTAGAGAACACCACTTAAACTATCCATTCCGAACAATTGAATAATTTGAATGGGAGTTTCTATATAATCTTTAATCTCTTTGTTATTCAAATCTTTTATTAAGTCTTTAGATATTTCAATGGGTAATTTCTGAATGAAATCAAGGTAAGAAGGTAAAGGGTATGGAAAGGCTTGCATTGTAATTCCATCCTGAGAATGTGATATAATCTGATTCATGGTGGAAAGTGCAAATAGCGTATTATCAATATTTGTGGTAGAGAGAAATGATAAATTGTTTTGAATTTTATTAGTGGAATTTGAAAGAATAACAGGATTCTTTAAAAGGGTTTCAATGGTTTGATAATTTCGATTGATGGAGAATGGCGTAAAAGTGGCAATTCGGAGTTCTTTGTTTATTTTGATTAAAAAGTCTTCAGATTGGTTACTGATAATGTTGTTTATTGTGTTCTTGAGGAATTTATTACTGACGATTAGAGTGTCATTGTTGTATCGAATTTGATGTGAAACAGGGTCATATAATAACAAGGATTGACTCAAAGATTGAGGCAAATATTTATTAAATAAAGTACACGAATTACAGCTATTTCTATTTTGATAGTAAATCACAAAATCAATAGATTGGATGGTACTGAAGGCACTGTCAAAATGGGATTTCTGTTCTGCATTGCTGGGGTACCACACTTTTGCTGATTGTGCACCTATATGCGGTACACCCCATGTAAAACTCCAAACGAGCAGGGCCATTTGAAGTTTAAATCCGCTCATGGAAGTTTAGGTTAAATGTTAATTCATTCATCACTAATTCAGTCATGGGTATTCTATTTGGTAATCGAAAATTTGGTAAAGTGAAATTACATGAAAATTATGACTAATTTAATAAAACTAAAGATTTTATGGACGAGACTTCAACTATTGTCGTGTATTGTCTGAAAGACGTCTTAAATGAAGATATCTTTCTATCTTTGATACGAGATTTTGGTTGAAATGAACTCAAAATAATTACCTAATTTCACTAACAACTAATATATTAGATAACCCATGTTCAAGCTTCTAAGATTTAAAATTGCTAAAATAATCTGTATGATTTCAGTGTTTTTAGTCGTGGAATTGACGGCAAAGGGGAATAATTTCCAGCAGTTGAATAATTCTAGATTACCGAAGTTGGAACCGTCTAATTTTACTTTGTCGGAAGGATTTAACCCTACTTCGTTGAACGAGTTGAGTTTTACTCCGTCGAATCCGTCTAACTTCCCCCAAAAATGCGAAGGAAAATGGGAAGGTTTGATGTATATTTATTCGGGAGGAGTTTTGAGGGACAGTGTTCGTGTGGAATTTAATGTTGCAAAGGAGAGCGATTCTACTTGGAAGTGGAGAACGGATTACCTATCGCCAAAAACTCCCATAACCAAAGATTATCGGTTGAAAATGAAGACTGCGAATACCTATATCATTGATGAAGGCGATGGGATTGAATTGCTCAATTATGTTTCGGCAAAGAAGATGTATTCGTTGTTCGAAACGGAAGGAATTTATCTCACTGCGGTTTATGAGCTTCGCGGGGATGAACTGCTTTTTGAAGTTACTTCTAGTCGTAAATTAGTAGCAGGTTCAAATGCCGATAGCCAAGTGAGCAATTTCATATTGGATGCAACGCAGAGCGTGGTTTTTCGGAAGGTTGTGAGATGAAATTATGAATTCACATGCAAATAATCGTTTTGCGGTGAAAAAGCTGTATTTTCACTGCATAATATGCGGTGAAAATTATGTATATCCACAAAAGAGAAAATTGGACAAACTTCGTTTGGACTCGCTGCATAAAAAAAGCCCAACGCGTAGCGTCGGGCTTTTTCTTTGTCGGGATGGCGAGATTCGAACTCACGACCCCTTGCACCCCATGCAAGTGCGCTACCGGGCTGCGCTACATCCCGAAGTTTCTCTGAAAATTACTGCTCTCTTTTCAGATCGCTTTGTGCAATTTTCAACCTCCCGGTGAAATTTAAACGCATGGGAACGGGTCACCCTTAAAGGGACTGCAAATATACGAAAAGATTAATAATTTATTTATGTAAATCGGCAAAAATCAGAACCCCACTATACACCAACAATCAATCGAGCCACTCGCTCCGATGCAAATTCTCCAGATGCACCCCGCAATTGTGCTTCCAATTCCTTGTAATCATTCAAAACCCGCTCTCGGTTCGTTATCAATCTGTCTATCGCCCCCATTAAAACATCCTCCGAAACCACCTTCAAATGCTCCTCAACCGCCAACCGTTTCAGCAGAATGTTTACCAAACTCACGTATTGAATTTTCAGTACTTTCGAAGCTACCCAATAAGTGAGTGGATTTACTTGGTAAGCCACGATTTGGGGACAACCCAATAACGCAGTTTCCAAAGTAGCCGTGCCACTTGCCACTAGCGCGAAACCCCCATCAACAGCCGTTTCATGCAATATGTTGAAGGTATTATTAAATTCAATCGTTATTCTGCCCGTTTCCCACAATTCCAATAACTGATATCGCTCTAAAATATCTCGATAGAATTCTTGACTCAATCCAGGAGCAGCCGCAATTCGAATACACCCTGTGGAGCTTCCCTGGATAGAAAGTTTCCGCACCGCTGTTTTGATGAACACCGGCAACAACGATGCTACTTCGGCTTTCCTGCTTCCAGCTAGTAACGCAATGCTGCTGAACTCACCATGAGTTTTTGAATGATTATGATTCAATCCAATTCCCGGTTCTTCGCGTAGCTTTCTATATTGAACTACCGATTCCAACGTAGGATTTCCAACGTATACGGATTTCATCCCCCGAGAAGCAAAAAATTCCGGTTCAAATGGGAAGATTACGTACAAATGATCGATGCATTTTCGCATGGTTTTTACGCGACGCTCATTCCACGCCCAAGCCTTGGGCGCAATATACCAATGAACTTCAATACCCAATTTTTTAGCAAATTTTGCCAAGGGTAAATTGAAGCCCGGATTGTCGATAAATACTACTTTTTCGGGACGGTATTTCAGAATATCGCGTTTGGCTTGCTGCATGAAGCCGCGAATAGTTCGAATGTTTTTAATAACTTCTACCAGTCCCATAATAGCTCTATCGCGATAATGCGATAGTAATTCCATGCCGGCTTCTTCCATTTTATCGCCGCCCCAGCCTAAGAGTTTTACTTGGGGATGCAGACGTTTCAACTGGTAAATCAACTCCGAACCATGCTGATCTCCACTGGCTTCCCCCGCGAAAAAAAACAGGGTAGAATGTTCGGCCGAAGTGGTGTCCAAAGGTTGCATTTGTTTGATAGTTCTGGTGTTATCAGTTAATGTTTAACTCTCGTGGAGCGTTGGATTCAGAGTTGCGTTGAAGTTGATTGCGAGCAAAATTATATTAAAACCCTTCAGCAATTCGCACCAAGGCTACGGTTGCTGCAATCATGGTGGCAATCATCCAGCCTCGAGCGTAAAAAATATGTTTATCCTGCTTCATCAGAAGGAAGAAAATACCAATATTACCAGCTACGCCCACCTGAAATGAAGTGTTGTATGCTTGGC
>JACCEA011081073.1_pt1 | contig 17501 bp, 14 predicted proteins | sample 7449851 | NCBI WGS metagenome assembly JACCEA01 (sample SAMN15323453, study PRJNA562643) | freshwater metagenome | isolation source: river surface water | place: USA:Blue River Watershed | collected 2017-08-18
AAGCGTTGGAAGGCGGTTTTAGCCACACCTGCAGTGAGCATGAAAGTGCGGTGAACATCACCAGCGTCTAAAAATATAAACATTGCGTTTTTTCCTTTTCTAACTGTTGTTGAGTTGTCACTTGCTCGTTTTTTCACAGATCCTGATATCGGGCTGTTGGTTGACCAAACTCGCTTGAGACCCTTTCAGTGGTAAGGCTCTCAAGCCAGACTGTTCTGACCTGGCGCACACGGTAACGTGGATTGATGTGCAGGTGCTCATTTTATGCGAGGCGAGGGCTTCTTTTTGTGTGATCGAGATCACAAGAGGCGGTAGTTATTGGCCTTGTTGTGTCAAAACATCGTTTTTTGCCTGTTTTTTAAGCATTTTTGAGCTTTTCATGCTCATGGGCCTGTCCAACGCAGGCCGCCATAGATTGACAGATTTTTGATATTTAACAAGACGTTAGATGATTTTTGTGAAGTTGATTCCACGTCGAAGCCCAGTTTCAATTGCGCGTTCAGCGACCACCAGGCGCCCACACCCCAGTCGGTGCGGGTGCTGCGGCTGACCAAATCGCCCAAAAGTGGACTGAACTGTTCAGTATCGTTGAGTTGTGTTTGTTTGACCCACGCTTGGGTTGTCGCTTCACCGATGGGTCGGTCGTGGCGCAAGGTCCAGTCACGGCGCTTTTTGTCGCCGCCTGGGCGTTGGCTGCTGGCCGCTTGGTCTTGCCCTGCGCCCATGGCCCAGTGGGTTTCGGCGCGGCCGGGGTGTTTGCAGCTGCCTTCCAGTCGGGCTTGGGTGTAGCGCCCGTCAAGGTTGGTGCTGGCGGCGTAAGTTTGCGCGGTGCTGGCCACACCAACGCGCCACAGGCAGGGTGCAGGCAGGGGCACAAACTGGTAGCTCAGACTGAGGCCCTGGTCTTGAAAGTGGTTGGTGTTGCGGCTTTGGTAGTGTTGTGCGTCCCAGCGCAGCTGGGCCAAGCCGGCCCCCAGGGGACGGGCATAGGTGGCCGAGGCGGCCAACAGCTGGTCGCTGGCCACGCTGGCAGCGTTGCGGGTTTGCAGGGCCAGGCTCAGGCGCACGTCGGGGCTGCCTGGGGGGCTTTGGCCCTGGATGGCCAGCAGGTTCTTGAGGGCTGCGCCGCTTTGGGGCCGGGTGCCGTCAGCCAGGGGCACGATCACTGGCCCGTTGGACAGATAGAGGGTGATGGCGTTGGCGTGGGTGGTGCTGGCCAGGTTGGTTTCGTGGCCCAGCGTGGTTTGCAGCAGTTGGGCCCATGACCATTGGGCTGCGGCCTCGGGCCGTTGGGCGGCGTTGCCCAGCAGCCATTGGCGCAGGTCGGGGTCGATGTCGGGTCGGGCGCTAACCTGGTTGACGATGTGTTGGGCGCTGTCTTTGGCGCCCAGCAGGGCCAGCGCGTGGGCGTAGTCGAGTTGGGTGCCGGGTTGTTCGGGGTTGAGCAGGAGTGATTTTTCGAGGGCGTTGGCGGCGTTGCCGTGTTCGCCGCTGAGCAACCACAAGGCGCCGAGCTGGGCATGGTAGTCGGCCCGCAGGTCACAGGCCGCGGCCAGGCCCAGCAGGTGTTGCAGTTGTTGGCTCAAGGCTTGGGGGCTGCTTGGTGTGGGGCTGACCAGGCTGGCGGGGCAGCTGGCTGTGGCGGGGGTTTGGGCCTGTGCGCTGAGCAGCAGGCAAGAGGCGGCAACACAACCAGAGACCACAGCGCCAGCGGCCCGTAGAGCAAGCCGCTTCAAGGTGCTGCGGGTGGCCGCAGGCTGGTCCATGGAGCGTGCGGGTGCGCGTGGGCCTGGGGCCGGTATCGGGTTGCTTGGAAGCATGTAGGGTGTGGGCAGCCAGCGGTGGCTGGCTTAGCCGACAAGGGCTTGGTCTTGGTCTTGGTCGGCACTGTACACAAGTTGCAGGTGCCCTGGCCCATAGGTCACGGGCAGGCAATGGACTTTGCGCGGTTGGGTCAGGCCTGCAAGTAGGAAGTCGCCCAGCGGCTGGGCTTTGGCGGGCTGCGCTTGGCGCACCACTTCGGGGCCCAGCAAGATGGGGTAGGCCAACTCGGCGGTGAGGTTTTCCAGGCGCGAGGCGATGGTGACGGTTTCACCCAGCACCGAGTGGACGCGGCGCTGCGCGGGGCCAAAGGAGCCGATCATGATGTCGCCGCTTTCGATGCCGATGCCCAGATCGAGGGGCGGGGTTTGGCGGCTGGCCACTTTGGGCAGTTGGGCCACGCCTTCGCGCCAGATTTCTTCAGCTGCGCCCACGGCTTTGTGTGCGTGGTCTGGGCAGGGGCTGGAGCCGTTCCATACAGCCATGATGGAGTCACCCACCATGTGTTCGACCACGCCGCCGTGCTGGCCGACGATGCGGTCTACGGTGGTGTAGAAGATGTGCAGCACGGTGGCTGTTTCTTCGGGGCTGCGCCCTTCGCAATAGGCTGAGAAGTTACGCAGGTCCACAAACATGACGGTGGCTTGCTGTCGCTGGGCCATGACTTGGGCGGTGGGGCCTGCAAACGCGACTTTGCGGGCGGCGCCTTCGGGCAGGTAGCTGGAGAGGTTTTGGTATAGGCGTTCGCGCTCAAAGCGCACGCGAAGCATTTCGGCCAGCAGCATGCTGGCAGCCATCAGGCCGATGAAGAGCACCGGTGTGCCCCAGGCGAGCACTTGCTGCTGGGCCAGTAGCATGTAGGCATGAATGCCCCAAACTGCGAGGGCACTAGCAAGTGCGGCAGCAGGCACTGTGATGGCGGCGCCGGGGCGCGGCAGGCGCAGGGCCAGCAGCAGCACCAGGGCGCTGAGGAGGCCGCTGAGCCAGGGCCAGAGGCTGGACCAGTGGGGCACGTAGGGGGTGCGTTCGTCCAGGGCGGCGGCCAACAGTTGAGCGTGGACTTCGATGCCGCCCACGGCGCCGCCTTGGGGGGTGGGCACGGCGTCGCCTGCGCCCATGGCGGTGGAGCCAATGAGGGCCCAGGCGCCTTGCAGCAGTTGGGGGGGCACACGGCCAGCCAGCACGTCAGAGGCGGACAGTGAGATGAAGCCGCTGCGGGGTGTCTGATAGGACACCATGAGTTGGCCTTGCGCGTCGATGGGAAGCTGGAAGCTGCCCACTTGCAGGGTTTGCGCTGGCCCGCTTAGGTTGCTTTGGGGACGCCACTGGGGTTGGGCCCCGGTGGCTGCAGACAGGGCCGAGACGACGAGCGCGGGGTAGGTTTGGCCTTGGTGGCAGATGAGGGCGGGCACGCGGCGGATGGTGCCGTCGGGGTCAACCACGGGGGTGATGTGGCCCACGCCCTGCTCTGCGGTCAGCAAACTGGCGGTGGGGGCCATGTAGCCAAAGGCGTTGGGCGTGCCGGGGGGGCAGGTGCTTGGGCCCGCACCGCCTTGGGCCACGAGTGCACCCGACAGGGTGCCGGTTTGCACGGTGTGTTGGGGGTTGAGCGCAAACAGCTGGGCCATGACGCTGGGTGCGCCGTTTTGCAGGGCCTGGGCAAGGGCCGGGTCTTGGGCTTGGGTGCCGTCAAAGAGGATGTCGACGATTTTGAGGCCGACGCCTTGCTGGTCGAGGGCTTGTAACAGTTGGGCCACGCGGTCGCGGGGCCAGGGCCAAGTGCCCAGGGCTTGGACGCTTTTTTCGTCGATGTCGATGACCACGACGCGGCGCTCTTGGGTGCTGTCGTCAGCCAGGGCCCAGGTGCGGCTGGTCAGGCGGTCGTTCCAGCCTTGCAGTGTGGGCGCCAGGCTAGTTTGCAGGAGCACGGTGGCCAGCAGCGCCAAGGCCACGGCCAGTGTGCGCATGCGCCAAGCACTGAGCAAGATGCGCGTGCGCCAGGGGGCAGTATGGGCCGGGGTGTCGGGGTGCAGTGCCATCGTTAGCGGGCCCACAAGGTGGCGCCCGAGATGCTGCCATTGCCCAAGGGGCTGTTGAAGAAGTAGCCGGCTTGTCGGCCATTGAGGCCGAGCGCCCCGGCCAAGCCGCCCTGCCCACTGGAGGCGGGGCTGAGGAAGATGCCGGTTTGCACGTCGACGCTGCCGCCGTATTGGAGGCTTTGAGGGGCGATGCCCTGGGCCTGCACTTGGAGCTGGGTGGCAAAGCTGCGCTGCGCGAAGTCCACTTGCAAGGTGGCGTTGTTGACTTGGGCCGCGACCAGTGCGTTGGACGGTGTGCGGTATTGGGCCGAGGCGTTTTGCAGCTTGAAGCTGGCTTGGTGGCCCAGGCTGGGCAGTTGGTTGGGAACGTTGGGTTCGCGAAACAGGAAGTAATAGCCGTCGCCCACGGTGACTTCGTTGCCTTGCAGGGCCTGGCTGAATGAGACGGTGAGGGCGTCGCCGGGTGCGGGGGCCTGGGTCCAGCGCCCCCACACGAGGCGGGTAGCGGGCAGCAGGGTGTCGGGTACGGTGCTGGAGGTGGTGGTCGCGCGCTCGGTGTTATCGCGCATTTGGCGGTCGAGTTGGCTGATTTGGCCTGGCTCTTTTTGGCCAGAGATGAGTTGCAGGCTGGGGTCTGCTGCGCCGCTGCGGTAGACCAGGGCCATGCCGAGCATGTCGGCGCTCAGGTCTTTGGCGCGGGCACCGGTGCACACGCCCAGGGCGTCGGCGCGGCAGCTTTGGTCAAAGGGGGCCATCACGATGGCGCCTTGGTTGACGGTGACGCGGGTGATGCCTGGATTGGCTTGGGTGGTGAAGTCGGTGCCCTTGACGCCGATGGCGACCAGCGGGGTGTTGAGGCGAAAGCGGTCTTTGGCTTCTTGCGTGGCTTGGCCAGAGATGGACCTGACTTCGCCTCGGTCGAGGCTCAGGCGCACCACCGAGCTGGCGGGCTGGGCGGGGTTAAAGCGAAATTCGTGGATGGTGAAGACAGAGTTGGGCCGCACGCTGACCAGGCCGCCGTCAATAAAGCGGATGTGCACATGGCCGTTGGCCGTGGTTTTGATGATGTCGCCTTCGAGGATGGCGTCGCCTTTGGCGAGTTGGCTGGGGCCTGCGGGGCGCTGGACTTCGAACTGGCCGACCACCAGGGTGATTTCGCCGACCCGGCTCCAGGCGAGGGCGGGCAGCATGAGGCAGATGGCCAAGAGGCTGGTCAACCAGGTTTTGAGGGTCATGCTGAGCGGGGTGGTCATGTTGTGGCGGTCGTTGCTGAATTGGATTTTAAAAAGATCGGGGCTGCGGTGCGTGTGCTTGCAGTCACACCTTAAGAAAGATTTTGGACAGGGCGACTGGGCAAAGTGTCATTATTAAGGATTTACTTTGAGAATGCTTCGCTGTTTCATAATACTTGGTTAATGGCCATTCACCCTTCTTTGTTGCTGCAGTTTGCGCTGCTCAGGCATTTGCCTACCTCGGCGCTGCCCGAGGTGGCGGGGGCGTCAGTGCTCAAGACCTTTGCCAAGCGCGAGGTGGTGCTGGACAAGGATGTGGCGTCGGGGCATTTGTATTTCTTGCTGGAGGGGCAGCTGCAAGCAACGGGCTTTACCCTGGATGGCAAGGAGGTGGGGCTGTACGCGGTGAGTGAGGGTGAGTATTTTGGCGAGATCGCCATGCTGGACGGTTTGCCGCAACCCGAGATTTTGCTGGCCAACAAGAAGTCGCAGGTAGTACTGGTGCCCAACCCGGTGATTCGGGGTTTGATCTTGTCGCAACCTTTGATGACCGAGGCCATCACGGTGGGCCTGACGCGGCGCATTCGCCAACAAAGTGAGCAGCGTCAGATTTTGTCGATCAACAACCCTTTGCAGCGGGTTTGCGCCCAGTTGTTGTTGTTGCTTCGTTTCGCCCAGGGGCAGCATGAGGCCACGAGTTTGACGGGCAAACAGACTTTGGCCAATGCGCCAACCCATCAGGAGTTAGCCATGATGGTGAACTTGAGCCGGGAGACTGTGACGCGGGTGTTTCAGGTGCTGCAGTCAAACGGGGCGCTGGACAGGCAGGCCGATTTGATGAGCATTGATTTGCAGCGCATCGACAAGCTGGCCCGCAGTCCGGAGTAATGGGCGTACTAGCCCGTAACTTGGCCTTGCTGCCCCGTGCGGCCTGCTATGCCGTCTCGCAGGCCTCGGGCCACGTATGCGAGTCTTGGCAGTCGCCCGGGGGCAAAGACCAAATTGGCCAGGATAACGCGCAGCGCATAAAACAGGTGGTGGGTGCGCCAGCCTAAGGCAAGACGCTTGTCCTGCATGAGGAAGATCGCGTTGCGCAAGACGAAGTAATGACGAAATGGGCTGTGGACGTGGAAGCTGCGTCCACCTATTGAGCGGGAGGCCTGCCCAATGCTGTGGGGCAGGATGGCGTCACCGTCCATGAGCAGTTGGTAGCCTGCTTGCCGCGCCCGTCCGCACCATTCAACGTCAACCCAGTCAATGAACATATCGGTGTTGGTAGGGCCGATGGCTTGCCACGCCTGGCGAGGGATCAGGCAGCCGGAGGTGATGAGGTGGTCCACCACGAGGCATTTTCCGGGCTGTGGGCGCAGTCGTTGCCGCCGCCAGTTGTAAGGGGCAAATGTGTGCAGCATTTGCCCGCTGTCTTTGTCTTGCGGCGCTGGGCCAATGGCGGCGAGTGGTAGTCCGGTTTGCTGCTGCATGGCATTGAAGGTTTGGCGCAGCCGATTCACCATTCCGCTGGGCGGAAGGCTGTCCTGATCAAAACCAATGACGGCGTCAGCGCCTTGGGCATAGGCCAGATCGAAGCCTCTGTTGAGAGCGCCCGCCACGCCGATATTGCCTTCGCATTGGATATGCGTGACGCCGCCGGGCCAAGGTCCGCGCAGTGGCTGTGGGCTGTTGTTGATGAGCCAGATTTGGTGCACATCTGGCTGAAGCTTCTCAATGATCTGCCTGAGCGCTTGTGTGTCTGGCTTGAAGCAGACGATCACTGCAGAGACGGTGTGTATGGGCTGACTCATGGGTTGACCGGGGGCGGGCAAATGGGCAACCCGCTGTACCAATGCCACCCTTGCCACGCCCACGCGGTTTGCCGCACCACTTCGCTCAGGAAGTCAAAGTAAGTTTGCAACACTTCGTGCGGGCTTAGTGGTGTGTGCAGCTTTTTCAGGTGAAGGTGGTAGTTGCCCTTGAGGTCGGGGCAAAGCAGCGCCAAGGTGATGGGGGCACCTTGCGCCAGCGCTTGCTCAACGACGCCGGCACCCACATGGAAGCACCGCCCCATGAATTGCACTGGAGGGTGTTCGCTCTCGGGTATGGGGTTGTCGCACAGGCTGACAACGGCGTGCTTTTGGGCAAACGCTTGCTTGAGCCCGCGCAACAGGTTGCGAGGCTCGTCTGTAAAAAGATAGCGTCCGCCTCCAAATTTGGCTTCGCTTTGGCCGTTGATGATGCGCATGAAGTGGCCGGTATAAGGGGCCATGGGCGAGGCTTTTTCGGTGGCCGCAACACCCCAGGTGGGGATGTCCGATTGGCCCAGCATAATGCCCAAGGTATTGTGGTGGTGCGAGTGGTAAGAGAGCACCAGCCCCCCCTGCTCTCGCAGACTTTGCAAGACCTCGGGCTGCTCAGTTATGACATGGCGCTGCACCCAACCCCGGTCCATTCGGTGGTAGTTAAAAATGCTGCGGGCAAAGAGGCCATGGCTGGCCAGCCATTGCAGGGCAAGGTTGTGGGCCAGTTGCGGGCTGGCACCGTAGGCGTGCATGTAGGATTGGACCAATTGGGGTAAGTCTGCCTTGTAAGGTGATGCTATTCGCCCCCAGCGGCGGAACAGACGTACGTTGTCGCCGGGAAGCCGCGAAAGCCATTCGGCACCTCGAAAAAAACGCCTGCTGGCCAAGGCAAATTCGAGCTGTTTTTCGTCCATCAGAGTGGCTGCCATTGGTGGGGGATGGAAACGACGCCTTGCTCCAGGTGTGGTTGTGTGACTTGAACCGAAGCAAAGTGTTCGACGGCTTCGTAAACATGGACCGCCCGCTCGCACATGAGATAGGCCGACAAGGTGTAGCGACCCTTGAGCAGGGGTAGCTTGGGAAAGCGCAGGTGCGCCCTGCCGTGGCCTTGGTCGTTGCGGGTTAGGGTGACCCCGTCGATCCATGTGCCGGTGCTGCACAGCACGCGGCCATCGGCGCCGTAGACCATGAGGGCCAGATTGGGCATGGGCATGTCGGGGTCCGCCATGAATTCGAAGTCGACACCCAGCTCGCTCTCGCCGCTGCGAGCGTGCAGTTCGGTGCCACTGAGGTCGTCACAACGGGCCTTGAGGCCAGCAAGGCGAACGACACCCGCACCCGCTTTGACGGGTTGTGGGCTGCCTGCGACGACTGCAGCCTGCTCCTGTCCTGTTGATCGCTGCGAGAGCCAGTCGTTGTATTGCGAGATGACTTCGGCCGAGGGGCCTTGCGCCATGACTTTTCCTTGATGCAACCAAATGCAGCGCTGACACAGTGCCTCGACTTGAAACAGGGAGTGCGAACAAAACAGCAGGGTCACGCCGTCTTGCTTGAGTTGCATGATGCGGTCAAAGGATTTGCGGGCAAATACACCATCGCCAACAGCGAGGGCTTCATCAATGACCAAAATTTCGGGCTTGACAGATGTGGCAATGGAGAAGGCCAGGCGCACGTACATGCCGCTGGAATAGGTGCGCACAGGTTGGTCAATGAATTCACCGATGTCAGCAAAGTCGATGATTTCTTGCAAGTGCTGCTCGATGTGTTGCGATGACATGCCATACAGCGCGGCACTGAAAAGGATGTTTTCGCGGCCCGTGAAGTCTTGGTTAAAGCCTGCCCCGAGTTCAAGCAGCGCAGCCACTTGGCCCTGGACCTGGAGTTGCCCATGACTTGGGGTCAAGGTGCCGCAAAGCAGTTGCAAGAGCGTCGATTTGCCTGCGCCGTTTTGACCAATCAGTCCGACCGCTTCGCCCGGCGCGATGTCGATGTCAATGCTTTCAAGCGCGTTGAAGTGTGTCAATTGACTTTCTCTCCCGGTCAGGAGCTGCCAGAGCCGCTGGTAGGGCGATGCCCCTAAAACGTAGCGTTTGCCAATTTGTTGGGCTCGAATGGCGTATGGGGGATGGTCAGAGGACATCTGCGAAACCTGGGCGTACTCTACGGTACAAAACATAGCCCAGCACGGCCAGAAGCAGGCTGACCAGCAAGGATTGCATCCACATGCCCACGCTGGGCTGTTGGCCACCAAAGCCCCAGCTTCTAACCTGCTCGATGAAGACGGTGAGAGGGTTCCAGCCAATGATGGTTTGAACCAATGGCGGCAATGCGGAGACGGGGTAAAAAACAGGGCTGAGGAACTGCAGCAGTCCGGTGATGAGTGTGACCACCTGTGGCAAATCGCGCATGTAAACGCCCAACGATGCCAAAAGCAAACTGAGCCCCCAAAACAAAAGTGCCAGGGGCAGCAGCAGCAGTGGCAGCAGCAACCACTGCCATTGGGGTGCAACACCCCAGACGAAAGACACACTCAGCAACAATGCCATGGAGATGCCCGCATGAAAAAGGGTGTTGGCCACAGGCGCCCAGGGCAACAAGGCCAAAGGAAAAACCACTTTTTTGACCAAATGGGGCTGCTCAATTATCAGGCGCGAAGAACGCCCTAAACATTCGGCAATGGCTTGAAAAATAAGCAGACCCGCAAAAAGGTGGAGCGCAAAATCAATAGGGCTGTCGCCTGCGCCAGGCCAGCGTACTTTGAAAATGTATTTGAAGGCGAGTGTGTAAACCCCCAGCATGAGCAGTGGTGCCACAAAAGCCCATAACCACCCAAGGCTGGTGCCTCGATAACGCACCTGAATGTCTCGGCGTGCAAGTTTTAAAGCCAGCCAAGCATGGTAGCGCAGACTGTTTTGTGGCGAAGGGGCTGTCCTGTTAATAGGGGGGGCTGGCATCTTCAAATTGTATGATAACGCTTATGACTTATCCCTTGGTTTCCGTACTCGTTCGAAGTATTGACAGAAATACCCTGAAGAAAACTTTGTTGTCGGTGACTGAGCAGGACTATCCCCACATTGAGGTGTGTGTGGTGGCAGCGGTTGCGAATCACTCCCCTTTGGATGTGCCTGAGAGCCACGTTCAATTTCGACTGGTGAGCACAGAGACCCCTTTGCAGCGCTCGGCTGCAGCCAACAAGGCTCTGGATTTGGCGCAGGGCGTTTATGCGCTTTTCCTGGACGACGATGACTGGATTGCGCCCGAGCACATCAGCACTTTGGTCAAGGCGTTACAACAGTCCTCTGGTTTTGAGGTCGCCTACAGCCAAACCAAGATGGTGAAGACGTCTCAAGCTCTAGAGGATGCAGCCGTCATGGGCTTGCCTTTTGATGGTTTGCGCTTGTTGGCGGGCAACTGGATGCCTTTGCACAGCGTGTTGTTTTCAATGCGTTTGCGTGATTTGGGTTGCCAATTTGATGAGGGTTTGTCGCTTTATGAAGATTGGGATTTTTGGCTTCAAGCGGCTCAGCATTCGGATTTTTTGTTTGTCCCGGTGGTGTCGGCTTTTTACCGGGTTCACGACAGCTCAGGTGTTCATGGCCAGACCCAGTTTTATGGTGATGCATCGAGGCTGGTTTACCGTAAATGGCGGGGCCTTTGGTCTGATGCGCAGCTGTCAGCTCTGATGTCGCGTGTTTGGAAGCACGAAGATTTGCAACAAACTTTGCAGTCAAGTCGTGAGGAGTCCTTGCAGTTGGGCAAGGAGCTTCAGGCTGTGCGTGCCAGCGTGCAGGCGTTGCTGGGGCAGCAACGTGCGTTGAAAAAGTCGCATGCTGAAGAATTGGACGCCATTTTCAACAGTCGCAGTTGGCGTCTGACGGCACCGTTAAGACAGGCGCTTCATCAGCTGCAGCGATGGAAGAAAAGCGCTAAGTCAACTGTCCGCGTGTTGGTGTCTGGGCTGTTGTCTTTGCATAAAGTGCCAGCACTGCTGCGCAAACAAGGTCTGCGTGGTCTTTTGAGACGCTTGGAAACCGAGCTGGATCAGGGTGCCGCTTATTTGCAATGGATCGCTCACAATGAACCTGCAGCGCAGACTTATGCGCAGCTGAGCGAGCAGGTGCAGCGTTGGTCACTTCGCCCCTTGGTCAGTGTTTTGATGCCCACTTACAACTCACCCCTCACTTACCTCAAAGAGGCGGTTGAGAGCGTGCAAGCCCAAATTTACCCGCATTGGGAGTTGTGCATTGCCGATGATGCGTCCACCGATCCGGAGGTTCGCGCTTATCTGCAGGCGTTGACCCAAGAGGACCCGCGTGTGGTGCTGACCTTGCGCGAAAAAAATGGCCATATCTCTGCGAGCAGCAATTGCGCTCTCGCGAGCAGCAAGGGCGAATGGGTGGCCTTACTGGACCACGATGATCGCTTGCACCCTTTGGCTTTATTCCATGTAGTCAATGCACTTCAGGCTCGTCCCGATGCGCAGATCGTTTATAGCGACGAAGACAAAATTGATGCCCAGGGCTTGCGATTTGGACCGTATTTCAAGGGCGAGTACAACCGGGAGTTGATGTGGGCGCAAAACATGATCAGCCATCTTGGCTGTTACAGGCGCGATACATTGACGGAGATTGGTGGTTTTCGTTTGGGCTTTGAAGGCTCTCAAGACTATGACTTGGCTTTGCGTGTGCTGGAACGCTGCCGTTCTGATCAGGTCATTCATGTGCCTCACGTGCTCTACCATTGGCGGGCGATTGTGGGCAGCACTGCTTTGGCACCCGATCAAAAGCCTTATGCGGATTCGGCCAGTCGGCGTGCTTTGCGTGAGCATTTGGCCCGGATCGGCATTTCTGCCGAGGTGGATCCTGCACCTGAAATCCCAAACATGAATCGGGTGAGGCCGCAGTTGCCTGAAACCTTGCCCTTGGTGAGCATTTTGATTCCGACCCGTGACCGGGTCGACTTGCTGAGAAAGTGCGTGATGTCGATTGAGCTCCAATCTTCTTATCCGCACCTTGAAATTGTCATTGTGGACAATGACAGCACAGACCCCGAATGCCTCATTTATCTGGACAGTCTGGTGCAAAAAGGCATCCAAGTCATACGGGACGCGCGTCCGTTTAATTATTCAGCCTTGAACAACCTGGCCGCGCAGCATGCCAAGGGTGAATTCTTGTGTTTGATGAACAACGACATTGAGATCTTGACGCCCAATTGGCTTGAGGAAATGCTGTCCTTTGCGGCGTTGCCTGGCATCGGGGCCGTGGGGGCCAAGTTGTGGTATCCGAAAGCACATGATGGTCTTCAGCATGGCGGAGTTGTCATTGGTTTGGGTGGTGTCGCAGGCCATGCCCATGTGGGTTTGCTCAAAGGGCAAGTCGGCTATTTTGGCCGCATGGCCCTGCACCACCGCTTGGTGGCCGTGACTGCTGCGTGCATGCTGATCAGGAAATCCAGCTATATTCAAGTTGGCGGTCTGGACGAGTCCATTGCTGTGGCTTTCAATGATGTTGATTTTTGTCTTCGCCTGCATCAAGCGGGTTTTGCATGCGTTATGACCCCGTATGCAGAGATGGTTCACCATGAGTCGGCCAGCAGAGGCGATGACCTGTCGGATGCACAGCGTGAGCGATTCATGGCCGAAGAGAAATTGATGCACCAGCGTTGGGGTGACTTGCTGGAGAATGATCCTTTTTTCTCGCCTAATTTGTCTTTGCAGCATTCTGATTTCAGACCCGCAGACAAGCGTCGCACACAGTGACTGTCCTGAGGATGGGGGATGGGACCTGTTCAATAAGCGCCTTCGCGCTTGAGAACGACTTTGATGGTTTTAAGCAGGATGATCAGGTCGTACCAAAAAGACCAGTTTTTGACGTACCAGACATCCAGGTACACCCGTTTGTCGTAGTCGGTGTCAGAGCGGCCGCTGATTTGCCACAGGCCCGTCATGCCGGGCCTGACCAAGAGGTAGTAACCCACGTCTGAGCCAAAACGTCGCAGTTCGCTGCGCACCACGGGTCGGGGGCCCACCAGACTCATTTCGCCTCGGATGACGTTGAGCAGCTGGGGCAGTTCGTCCAGGCTGGTGCGGCGCAAAATGGCGCCGATTTTGTTGACACGGGGGTCGGACTGGAGTTTGCGTTCGGCCAGCCATTGCTCACGCAGTTCGGGCCTTTGCTGGAGCAGTTTTTCAAGCTTTTTCTCGGCGTCCACCACCATGGTGCGGAATTTGTAGCACTTGAAGACTTTGGTTTTTTTGCCGATGCGGGGGTGGGCAAACAGGGCTGGACCACCATCGCGGCGTACCAACCAGGCGATGAGCAGCATGATGGGGCTGAGCACGATGAGCAGGAGCAAGGCGGTGGTGGTGTCAAAGACGCGCTTGGTCAGGCGGGCAGGCCAGCGGCGCAGGTTGTTGTGCATGCGCAGCAGGGCCACCTCGTGTGAGAAGAAGTGCGACATGTCGGTGCCGTGCAAGGGCACACCGCGCATGGCGGGGATGACGCTGATGTCGGGCACGCCCCATTGGGCCAGTTGGCGCAGCCAGTATTCGCGTTGTTCGGATTGGGCGTGCTCGAGGGCGATGACCCACTGCACGCCGGGTTGTTTGGCAATGGCGGGCATGCGCGCCAACGATTGGCGCGGCTGTGTGCTGTCGTCGATGGTGTTGTCGGCGCCACCGGCGTCCACAAAACAGTGCACGCGCAGGCCCATTTCAGGTTGGCTGCGCAGGGCGAGAGCGGCGTCGGCGGCGTTGGGGCCTATGCCGATGATGATGGTGGGGCGCTCCCATAAGCCCCAGTGGTGCAAGATGGCTCGCGTGAGCATGCGCCCAAAGACCAGTCCGATCAGCACTAAGACCCAGGACACAACCCACCACAGGCGCGATGCGTTCCATTGGGCCGTGGCCACGATGGCGATGTCGAGCAGCGCCAGCAGGCCGGTGAGACGGATGAAGTCACCCACCTCATCCCAAATGGGCCTGCGGTCACTGTAGTGCTGGTAATTCATGAGCAAGAGCACCAAGCCCAAGAGCGACGTGGCGGCCCAGGCCAAAAAGCGTGGACTATCTTGCCCTGCCAACCAGGCATGAGCGTGATTCAAAGTGCCCGTCACCAGCCCGGCACAGATGAGCACCGACACGCCGAATGCGACAGCCATGACCACTAAGTCGCCCACCATGATGGACAGCTTGCTCAAGCGCACTTGCAGGTGGCTGAGGTTGGACACCTTGGCCAATGGGTGGTTTTGTTGCGGCATGGATGGCATCATGCCCAGTAACCCTTGTGCATGGACAAGCGTTTGTTGAGGGCCACGGGGAAGTGCGCGCTTGAGCGACCGAGCTTGAAATCCGCCGCCTTCAAGAGGCTGCGCAGCAGCGCCTGCGGCAACTGCAGAGGGGCGTGTTGCCCAAGGTGGCGGATTTCGGGTGACATGAATTTCAAACCTTCATTGCCCGCACCGCCAAAAGTGCTCATGAGCCAGCTTTGCTGGGTATGTAAGACGCCGGTATCGAAGTAGCGGGCCATTTCTTCGCGCAGGGTGTAATTATGTGAATGATAAACCTGTGCGTTGGCTTGGTAGCGGAGGCATGGCCTGCCAGCAAGAGTCGGGAAGCCAGGTGCATGTCTTCACCCAGGATCAAGTCGGGCGCAAAGCCGCCCGCTTGCCGCAGGGCCGAGAGCCGGAAGGCGGCAAAAGATTTGTACAAAAAGCAGGTTTTGATGCCTTTGTGGGCTTTGTCTTGCGCGGTGACGGTGTGGTCCAGCAGCGGGTAGTTGAAGAGGCGGGCGTGCGCGGCGATGGGGGTGGCGTTGGCGTGGGGCAGTTGTCGGCCATAGGCGGCGGCGACTTGGGGGACGTCAAAGGCGGCCAACAGGTGTGCCAGGGCCTCGGGGTGGGCCAGGAGGCGTCTTGTGTAAGGAAGATCGCAAAGTCTGCGCCTTGGGTGCTGCCGTCGGTGGATTTGGAGTCGAGGACAATGATGAGCTGGGGGCGAATGCTTTGGCTCTCAAAGGCTTGCAAAAACTCTACCCATTGAGTGCCGGGGTTGCTTGTGGGCACCAACAGCCCGGTATTCTCAGCCCAAGAAGATGCTTTGGTGGATTCTGGTTGCCTCCCTCAATCCGCACTCATACGCTGAAACAGCCCACCGGGCAATCGGCCGACCAGGCCCATCAACTCCAGCTCCAGCAGCTGTGCCTGCAGTTGCGCTGTGGGCCAACCGCAGCGCGCTTGCAAAGCGTCCAGCCCTACGGGGTCGTGGCCCAGGGCGCGCAGCAGCTCCCGTTCGGGGTCTTGGCCTGTCGTCGCATCCTGTCGGCTTGTCTCTTCTAAGTCCAACACTTGTTGTGCCGCGGTTGCGGGCAGGCGCAGCTCTTCCAGGACGTCTTGCGCTGACTCGACCAGTTTGGCGCCTTGTTTGATGAGTGCGTGGCAGCCTTTGGCTTGGGTGGAATGGATGGACCCGGGGATGGCCATGACGTCGCGGCCTTGCTCCAGGGCTTGTTTGGCGGTGATGAGCGAGCCCGATTGCAGGGCCGCTTCGACCACCAGCGTGGCCTGTGACAAGCCGGCAATCAGGCGGTTGCGGCGCGGGAAGTTGGGCGCCAGCGGCGGGGTGCCCAGAGGGTATTCGCTCAGAATCAAGCCGTTTTGCGCGATCCGGTGCGCCAAGTCACGGTGTTGGCGTGGGTACACGCGGTCCAGCCCGGTGCCCACCACGGCGATGGTGGCCAGTTGTCCTTTTGTTGCGCCCTGAAGTGCGCCTTCGTGCGCCGCACCGTCGACCCCCAGCGCCAGGCCCGAGACCACGGTCAGCCCGCTGGCGGCCAGGCTGCAGGCCAAGGCGCGGGCGTTCTCGGCCCCTTGGGGTGTGGGGTTGCGGCTGCCCACCATGGCCAGCGCTTGCTGCGCCCGCAGCGACGCCAGTTGCGCGGTCTGACCCAGGGCATACAGCATCAAGGGCGGGTCAGGGATGTCGAGCAATGGGGCAGGGTAGTCCGCGTCGCCCAGGGTGAGCACGCAGCGGCCGGGTCCGTTGGCGGCCTGCAGCCAGTCGAGCGTGTCCAGCATGAGGTCGGCGCAGCCATCGGGCATGAAGTGCAGCGCCTGCGCCTGCTTGGCGCTGACCACCTGGCACAAGGCGGTTTCGGTTTGTTGAAAAATGGCTTGGGGTTCGCCAAAAGCCGCCAGCAAACGCCTGGCGCTTTCGGGCCCCACGCCGGGCGTGAGCACCAGCCGCAACCACGCGCCCAGTTCCTCGGGGGTGTTGACCATCTTGTCTCCCTGTGCAGCCTGATGGGCCGTCGAATGTGTGTTGTGCCAAGCATTGTGGTTCAAAGCCCGGTTGGCGCCAAGTCCATAAAATCACACCATGCAGCCACCCAGCCAAGACCCCACCGCGCACATGCACCTGTGCATCCTCGAAAACGACGACCTGGACCCGCCTCTGGGGCAGCGTTACTCGCGGGTGGCGGCGATGTTTGAGCACTTGTTTGCGCAAGCGGGCTACCAAGGCCGCGTCGACACTTTCAGCGCCCGGCATGGGCAGTACCCGGCCAGTTTTGAGACTTACGACGCGGTCCTTCTCACCGGCAGCCGTGCGGATGCTTTTTCTGACGAGCCCTGGGTGGTGGCCTTGCGTGAGCGGGTGACGCGCTTGTTGCAGGATCAGCACAAGTTGCTGGGGGTGTGCTTTGGTCACCAACTCATCGCGCATTGCTTGGGGGCGCCCGTTCAGAGGGCACCGCAGGGGTGGCGGGTTGGGCGACAGACTTATGACTGGCTGGGTGATTCGGAACACTTGGGGCTTGCGCCCGGAGAGCCTGCCCGCATGGCCTTGTTGGCCAGCCACCAGGACCAGGTGCTGGCATTGCCGCCTGGCGCCACTTTGCTGGCCACGCAGCCCGATTGCCCGGTGGCCGCCTATGCGCTGGGTGACCAGGTGTTTTGCATTCAGCCGCACCCGGAGTTCACGCCCGAGATGTCGGCCTTTTTGCTGGACAAGCGCCGCGCCCTGTTGGGAGAGCCTCTGTATGAGCGCAGCATGGGCAGTTTGAGTGCGCCCCACGACGGCTTGGCGCTGGCGCGTTTCATGATCCGCTTCGTGCAATACGGTCTCTCGGCGTGAGCCTGGGTGTCCCTTTGGCCGAAATGACCGAAAATACCTGAATTCCATTTGAGTTTTTGAGCCATGGCCCTGCGAACCATTCTTTGTTATCCCGACCCTCGCCTGCACAAGGTGGCCCAGCCCGTGCAAGCGGTGGATGCCCGTGTGCACACCCTGATCGACGACATGATCGAGACCATGTACGAGGCCGGCGGCATTGGCCTGGCGGCCTCGCAGATCGATGTGCACGAGCGTCTGGTGGTGATCGACACCTCTGAAGAGCGCAACCAGCCCATGGTGCTGATCAACCCGGAAATCACCTGGATGAACGACGAACGCGTCAAGGGCGAAGAAGGCTGCCTCTCGGTGCCGGGCATTTACGACGGCGTGGAGCGCGCCACCCAAGTCAAAGTCACGGCCATGGACCGCGATGGCCAAAGCCGCACGATCGAGGCCGAAGGCATGCTGGCCATTTGCATCCAGCATGAGCTGGACCATCTGATGG
>JACCEA010862879.1_pt1 | contig 17499 bp, 16 predicted proteins | sample 7449851 | NCBI WGS metagenome assembly JACCEA01 (sample SAMN15323453, study PRJNA562643) | freshwater metagenome | isolation source: river surface water | place: USA:Blue River Watershed | collected 2017-08-18
AGGCCTAACCCAGTAGGAATACTAAAATGCCACAAGTAAGCATGCGCGACATGTTGTCTGCCGGTGTCCACTTCGGTCACCAAACCCGTTACTGGAACCCAAAGATGGGTAAATACATCTTCGGTGCGCGTAACAAGATTCATATCATCAACCTGGAGCACACCGTTCCAGCGTTCAATGAAGCTCTGGCGTTGATCACTCAACTGGCTTCACAAAAGAAAAAAATCCTGTTTGTTGGTACCAAGCGCGCTGCGCAAAAGACCATCAAAGAGCAAGCTGAACGCGCTGGTCAACCATACGTTAGCCATCGTTGGTTGGGCGGTATGCTCACCAATTACAAAACCATCCGTGCTTCTATCCGTCGTCTGTCTGACCTGACTACTCAAAGCCAGGACGGTACCTTCACCAAGCTGACCAAAAAAGAAGCTTTGATGCGTACTCGCGATATGGAGAAATTGGAGCGTTCTATCGGCGGTATCAAAAACATCGCTGGTTTGCCTGACGCGATGTTCGTAATCGACGTTGATCACGAGCGTATTGCGATTCAGGAAGCTAACAAGTTGGGTATCCCTGTTATCGGTATCGTTGATACCAACAGCAACCCTGAAGGTGTTGACTACGTAATTCCTGGCAACGACGACGCCATCCGCGCGATCAAGTTGTATGTATCTGCAATTGCTGATGCGTGCCTGGAAGGTTCCAAGTCTGCTTCATCTGTACCAAACAAAGATGAATACGTTGCTGCTGAAGGTTCTGCTGAGTAATTTTAGCGACCGCAGTAATTAAACGACAATATAGCCCTGCTAGCGTTGCGCGCAGGGTTGTCGGAAGAGGGGGCTTGGCCCCCTTTTTTAACTTGAATTCGAACACTTTTATTTGAGGAATTAACCATGAGCGCTGTTACTCCTGCACTGGTAAAAGAACTGCGTGACCGCACTGGCCTTGGCATGATGGAATGCAAAAAAGCGCTGGGCGAAGCCAATGGCGATATCGAACTGGCGATTGAAAACCTGCGTAAAGTTTCTGGCTTGAAAGCGGCCAAAAAAGAAGGTCGTACTGCTGCTGACGGCGTTGTTGCTGTTAAAGTTGCTCCGGATAACAGCTACGGTGTGGCTATCGAAGTTAACTCTGAAACTGACTTCGTTGCGCGCGATGCAGGCTTCCTGGCGTTCGTAAACAGCGTATTGGAAAAAGCATTCACTACCAAGCAAACCGACGTTGCTGCTCTGATGGCGGGCGACCTGGAAAATGCACGTGAAGCACTGGTACAAAAAATCGGTGAAAAAATCAGCGTGCGTCGCATTAACCTCGTTGAGGGTGGCGTAGTTGGTGGTTATTTGCACTTGAACAATCGCATCGCGGTATTGGTGCAATTGGAAGGTGGCAGCGAAGAAATTGCTAAAGACGTTGCTATGCACGTTGCTGCAGTTAATCCAACCGTGGTTAGCTCTGACCAAATGCCAGCTGACGTAGTAGAGAAAGAAAAAGAAATCATCCGCGCTCAACCAGACATGGCTGGCAAACCAGCTGAAATCGTTGAGAAGATGATTGTTGGTCGTATCAGCAAGTTCCTGAAAGAAGCTAGCCTGGTTGATCAGCCTTTCGTTAAGAACCCGGAGCAAACTGTTGCTCAATTCGCCAAAGCTGGCGGTGCAACTGTGAAGAGCTTTGTGCGTTTGGAAGTAGGTGAAGGTATCGAAGTTGCTGTTGTAGACTTCGCTGCTGAAGTTGCTGCACAAGTGGCCGCTGCTAAAGCCTAATTGGTCTGTATAAACAAAAGGCCCGTGCGGTATCACCGTACGGGCCTTTTGTTTTTATAAGTGTTCTTCTGCGTAAACGCAGCAATTCCTTCCTTGTTCTTTCGCTTTATAGAGCGCGTTATCAGCTCGTTTGAAGCAACTGGCGAAATCTTCTCCCTCATTCCGTTCGCAGACGCCAAAGCTGGTGCTAACTAAAAGCGGCTTTTCCAATTTGCAAGGTGTGGTGAAAATTGCTTCTCGAATCATTTCGGCCATAGCCATTGCTGTTTTTTTGCTGGCCCCGGGCATAATGATTACAAACTCCTCGCCACCCCAGCGGCCCACAAAGTCACCAGCGCGCAAATGTGTTTGAATGATTTTTGCAATGTGTTGCAAAACCAAATCGCCAGTGTCGTGGCCGCGCTGATCATTGATGCGTTTAAAGTGGTCTATATCGGCAACCATTAGCGAGTAGTTAGGTGTGTCCGGGGTCTGCAAGTGACCAGTTCCTGAGAGGCTTGCAATAATTTGGTCTATACCAAAGCGATTGTATAGTTGAGTTAGCGGGTCAACGGTAGATAGACGGCGAAACTTGTTGGTTTCTTCCTTTAACTGCTCGTTGGTATTACTAAGCTGGTTTATCACCTGGGTGTCGTGTTTCGTTTGAGCATTCAACTCAAAAAGCCGCTTTATGGCGTAAATAAAGATACTGCTCATCCACAAAATTAAAATACCCAAATACCAGTGCTCGGGTGCTATCCATTCTCCCACCAGTTCTATTTTCTTTAGCTCAAAGCTGTGTATGCCTGGCTGAATGGGTTCTCCAAAGTCAATATTCAGGGACATTGCATTCGACATTTCAGGCCCGGAACGGGCTAAGGGAATGTTGAATTGGCTAAGCCACCAATCGGCAACGGCAAATGATGCGAGGGGCAAGTGTTGCTCTTTGTTGAGTTCTCCGGCGTGAATCTGGACCGCATTGAATTTGGTGCTATTGCCATCGGCAGAATTCGAGTAATCGTCGTTGTAGTTACGTATTGCGATACGCACCTTATTGGAGCTGCCATGGTAATCCAGGTGAAGGTTAATATGGCTGTAGTTGGAGAGATCGGTACCGACGACAGAATTTTTGGATAGATCGACCGTAAATGAGCAGGGAAAGTAGTACTCAGTGTTGTCTGCCGGTTTTGTGCATTTCCAGGCGGTATGTTGCTCATTTGTCCATTCCGACGAGGGGTTGCCGTCGGCAAGTGTCTTCGTTAGTAAGTACAGGCGAGCGCTCGCGTCTGGCAGCAGTAAAAGGCGTTTTGGCGGTATTAGATGAATGCTGATCACGAGCATTAAGGTGACGATAATTGATGCGATCAGCACTGAGTTAAAGCTTTTATCATTCATTGGTCGGTCTACTGCTTGTTATAGATTGCGTATAAGTATTGTTCAGCATATGGGGAAATCAATTTTTTTGCCCTGATCTTATGGTAGTTATGACAATTATATTGTTGTTTAATCGGGATCGTTTTGACCTACGAGTGAAAAACCGCGGCGCCGGGCATAACTGGGGAGTTGTTTTTCTGTTACACTGCACCGATTTTTTTTGGCCCCCGGTTGAGGTGGTCATTTGTGGCTAACTCATTGTTTTGGAGAGCATTTATGTCCAGCCCCAGAGATAAGAAGTACAAGCGTATTCTGTTGAAATTGAGTGGCGAGGAATTGATGGGAACCGAGGGATTCGGTATAGACCCTAAAGTACTCGACAAAATGGCTCTGGAAATTGGTCAGTTGGTCGGTATTGGTGTTCAGGTTGGCTTGGTTATTGGTGGTGGCAACCTGTTTCGTGGTGCTGCCCTAAGTGCAGCCGGTCTTGATCGTGTAACTGGCGATCACATGGGGATGTTGGCCACGGTAATGAATGCCCTGGCAATGCGCGATGCATTGGAGCGCTCCAACATCTCCTCCCGTGTTATGTCAGCTATTCCAATGAGCGGTGTGGTTGAGCACTATGACCGCCGTCGTGCTATCCGTTTCCTGAATTCCGGTGAGGTCGTGATCTTTTCGGCGGGAACGGGCAATCCATTTTTTACTACTGACTCAGCAGCCTGTTTGCGTGGCATCGAAGTGGAAGCGGATATTGTACTAAAGGCCACCAAAGTTGATGGTGTTTATACGGCGGATCCTAAAAAAGATCCTACGGCGACGAAATATGATCGTCTTTCTTACGACGAAGTTCTCGACAAAAAGCTGGGTGTAATGGATTTAACGGCAATTTGCTTGTGTCGTGAGCACGATATGCCGGTGCGCGTTTTCCGTATGAATAAAACCGGTGCGTTATTGAATATTGTTGTGGGTAGCAACGAAGGTACTTTGATTGAAGAGGATAAATCATGATTAATGACATCAAAAAAGATGCTGAAGCGCGTATGAAAAAAGCGATTGAAGCGCTGGGTAATAATTTCAATAAAATTCGTACTGGTCGTGCTCACCCAAGTTTGTTGGATGGTATCACTGTCGATTATTACGGTACGCAAACTCCTTTGAGTCAGGTTGCGAATATCAATATTGAAGATGCGCGCACCCTGTCGTTAAGCCCTTGGGAACGCAATCTGGTTCCGGCAATTGAAAAAGCCATTATGAAATCAGATTTGGGTTTAAACCCTTCTACCAACAACGGTTTGATTCGTATTCCATTGCCGATGTTGACCGAAGAAACCCGTAAGAACTTTATCAAACAAGCTCGCGCTGAAGCAGAGAATGGCCGCGTAGCCGTTCGCAATGTGCGTCGCGATGTACTCGGTGATGTGAAGGCGTTGCTGAAAGATAAGGCGATTGGAGAGGATGACGATCGTCGCGCGCAGGATGACATTCAAAAGATTACCGATAAATATATTGCTGAAGTAGACAAGGCGTTGGCTGCGAAAGAAGCAGATTTGATGGCTATTTAATCTGCTTTTGTATCCGCTCCGAAATTTGCGGGGCGGATATCCTGTACTTACCACTACAAAAAAATGTAAAAAAGGCAGGCAGTTGCTTGTTTGCATCAATATAAGCCTGTCGATGGGAGAAACGCGTGACTGACAATAATCTTCGCCATGTGGCGATCATTATGGATGGCAATAATCGCTGGGCAAAACAGCGTGGTATGGCAGGGGTGTCTGGTCATAAAGTGGGTGTTGAGCGCATTCGCGATGTGATGGCTGCATGTCAGGAGTTAGACATTGAAGTATTAACTGTGTTTGCATTTAGCAGTGAAAATTGGCGGCGCCCTCCAATCGAAGTCGAAGCCCTTATGTCACTGTTTCTGTTGTATCTCAAAAACGAAGCCAAGGCATTGAAGAAGAAAAATGTTGCTTTGCGCGTGATTGGTAATCGTGAGCGCTTTAGCGCATCCATTCAAAAAGCAATTGCTGAAGCTGAGGCAATCACTGCGGGTGGAAAAACTACGCTGGCAATTGCTGCGGATTATGGCGGGCGCTGGGATATTGCCCAGGCGGCACAAAAAATGACGCAACAAGTGCTGAACGGAAATTTAGCGGTTGCTGATATCAACGAAGATACTCTTCATCAACACACTTGCCTGGCGGATCTCCCTCCTTTGGACTTGTTAATTCGCACGGGTGGTGAAGTGCGCATTAGTAATTTTTTATTGTGGCAATGCGCCTATGCTGAGCTTTTTTTCAGCGACAAACTCTGGCCTGATTTTGATGGCGAGGAATTGAAGAAAGCGGCGAGTAGTTTTCATGAGCGTCAGCGCCGTTTTGGTATGACCGGGGATCAAATCGAAGCGGGTGCAATGAATGCTTAAGCAACGTGTAATTACGGCGCTGTTTCTGGCGGTTATTTTTCTCGCAGCATTGTTTGGTTTGCCTGCCGGGTACTTTTCATTCTTTATTGGCGCTGTAGTGCTGATAGGTAGTTGGGAGTGGGCTGGCTTATCGGGCTTTACCGCGGTTTGGCAGCGTACGTTTTATACCCTCGTTAACTTGGTATTGATGATTTGCGCTTCAGTGTATTTGGGGTTTGAGGGTGAGGCGACCCCCCGGTTAAATGAAGAAGCAATTCGCGATTTGCTGATTGTGGGTTGTGGTTGGTGGGCCTTGGCCTTATTGCTTGTGCAGGGTTACCCGACCAGCAGTTTGCTTTGGGGGCATCAGGGTCTGCGCTTATTGATGGGATTGGTCGTGTTAATTCCGACCTGGGTGGCATTGGTGTATGTTCGCCAGCAAGTGAATGGCGCCTGGTTGGTGTTGTTGCTGATCCTTATAGTCGCAATTGCTGACAGCGGTGGTTATTTTGCTGGCCGTCGCTTTGGTCGCCATAAGTTGGCTCCCGCCGTTAGCCCGGGTAAGACCTGGGAGGGATTTGCTGGCGGTTTTTTTGCAAATTGCCTATTGGCGTTAGGGTTAAGTCACGCGTTGGACATGAGTTTCCTGATTATGTTGGCGATTGTTGTTCCCACCAGTTTGATTTCTGTGTTAGGTGATTTACTTGAAAGCATGGTCAAGCGTCATGCGGGTGTGAAAGATAGTGGGAGTATATTGCCGGGTCATGGTGGGATTCTTGACCGTGTCGACGGTATTACTGCGGGGGCGCCAATATTTGCGATGGCGTTGCTGGCTACAGGTGCATTTAGTTTGGCGGTGGGTGCGTAACAATGTCGGCAACGGTTCAATCGATTACGGTGCTGGGAGCGAGTGGGTCTATAGGTGTTAGCACGCTGGATGTTATTGCGCGTCATCCTGATCGTTATAAAGTATTTGCGTTAACGGCAGATCGTCGTTGGCAGGTTTTGGCTACGCAATGTTTGGCATACCGACCGCGTTATGCGGTAATGAAAGATCCTGTCTCCGCGAGCGCGCTGGAGATGGAACTGCGTCGTCAGGGTTGCACAACTGAAGTGTTGCAAGGTGATGATGCTTTAGCTCAGGTAGCGTCTGATCCTGAGGTTGATACCGTGATGGCTGCCATCGTAGGCGCTGCTGGGTTATTGCCGACACTGGCGGCGGTCAGGGCTGGCAAAAAAGTTCTGTTGGCAAATAAAGAAGCGTTGGTAATGGCGGGTGGTTTATTTACTCGAGTTGTTGCTGAAAGTGGTGCTCTGCTCCTGCCGATAGATAGTGAGCACAACGCGATCTTCCAATGTTTACCCAATCATCGTGCGGATTACCTGCAGCAGGGTTTGAAATCCAGCGGTGTGCGCAAAATTCTTTTAACCGCCTCTGGTGGCCCTTTCCGCAATACGCCTCTTAGCGATTTACCAAAGGTTACTCCCGAGCAAGCCTGTGCTCATCCCAACTGGAGTATGGGGCAAAAAATTTCTGTGGACTCAGCCACTATGCTCAACAAAGGCTTGGAATTAATTGAGGCGTGCTGGTTGTTCAATGCGCGTCCGCAACAGGTTCAAGTGGTTGTGCATCCGCAAAGCGTCATCCACTCGATGGTGGAATATATTGATGGTTCAGTTTTGGCGCAATTAGGGAACCCCGATATGCGCACGCCCATCGCACACGCTTTGGCTTGGCCGGAGCGGATAGAGTCAGGCGTAGCAAGTTTGGATTTAATTGCTACGGCCCGTTTGGATTTTAGTTCGCCAGATTATATGCGTTTTCCATGCCTGCGTTTGGCCCAGCAGGCCGCAGAAACGGCTGGTACGGCACCTGCGATTCTTAATGCCGCGAATGAAGTGGCGGTCGCCGCATTTTTACAGCGGCGAATTCGTTTTGATCAGATTGCTGTTGTTATCGAACAGGTATTATCACGTATCGTATCTGTTGAACCTCATGATCTTGGGTATGTACAAGCGGCTGATGCTGAGGCGAGAGCGTTGGCGCAGCAATTGATTGCGCAATGGTAAGTTCCTCTCGAGGTTAGTTGTATGCAGACTGTTCTATCTTTCCTGGTTGCGCTTCTTATTCTCGTATCTATTCACGAGTTCGGGCATTTTTATGTGGCTCGTCGTTGTGGGGTAAAGGTCCATCGCTTTTCTATTGGTTTTGGAAAGGTCCTATGGTCATGGCGGGACCGTCAGGGAACCGAATATGCCTTGGCAGCCTTACCATTGGGTGGCTATGTAAAAATGCTGGATGAGCGAGAGGGAGTTGTAGCGGCGGAAGAGCGCCATATGGCTTTCAATAACAAATCGGTCTGGCAGCGAATAGCGATTGTCGCGGCGGGGCCAATTGCAAACTTCATATTAGCGATTCTGCTGTTTTGGGGGTTGATGCTGCAAGGTGAGCGCGGCATGGTTCCTGTAATCGACAGTATTGCTCCTAACTCTATTGCGGCCCAGGCTGGGCTCGAGAAGGGACAGGAGATTCTTGCGGTCGATGGTATCCCAACACCAACCTGGCAGGCTCTTAATCGGGCGTTGCTGAATCGCTTGGGTGAAAGTGGTCCGATCAGTTTTAAGGTGGCCTACTCGGAAGACTCTCATTTTCAGTATGAATCTGAGGCTCAATTGCATGATTGGTTGCGCGATGCGGCAGATCCGGATCCGGTTGCCGGTTTGGGGATTAGTCTTCAATTTCCTCAAATCCCTCCCGTGGTAGGTGAGGTTCTTTCTGCTAGTCCAGCGGAGAGAGCTGGTTTAAAGACAGGAGACGTACTGCGTAGAGTTGATGATGTCGTAATAAATGATTGGCGCTTGTGGGTGGATTATGTCCGTGAACGCCCGGGTACTGCATTGAATGTAACCTTTGAGCGTGCTGGACAACTGCATCAATTAACCTTAATTCCCGATGCCGTAACCGAAAATGGTAAGGTTCAGGGTAGGGTTGGAGTTGGGGTTCAACCCTACAATATTCCCGAAAAATTGATTCGTGCTTATGACTATTCTGTCGTCGGTGCTTTTGTTGCCGGGGTCAATAAAACCTGGGAAACCTCGGGTTTTGTTCTTTTATCAGTCAAAAAATTGATTCTTGGCGAAATTTCCACGAAAAACTTGAGTGGACCGATAACCATTGCTAAGGTGGCGGGCTCTTCGGCCGAGAGCGGTCTGGTGAGCTTTATTGGTTTTGTCGCGCTGCTGAGTGTCTTTTTGGCAGTTTTTAACCTGTTGCCTATCCCTGTACTGGATGGTGGCCACTTATTTTATTACTTCATTGAAGTAATTAAGGGGAAACCGGTGTCCGACAAAGTGCAGATGCTGGGGTACCAGGCAGGGCTCTTTTTGGTGATTAGCTTGAGCCTGTTGGCACTCTATAACGACATTATGCGGCTGTAACTGTTTTTGGCTGCAACCAACATTCATTAATGATTAGAACAGATTCTATGAAGCAAGTTTTGATGCAATTTTTTAGCGGTTTGCTGGTACTTTTCTTTGCCGTAACGGTGCACGCACAAACGTTTCGAGTGAGTGACATTCGAGTTGAAGGCCTACAGCGTGTGTCAGCAGGTACAGTATTTAGTGCCCTGCCAATACGTGTGGGCGACACCTTGACCCAGGCAGATATCCAGAGTGCTACCAGAGAGCTGTTTAAAGTAGGTTACTTTTCCGATGTTGCCATTAAGCGCGATGGTGATGTGTTGGTATTGGTGATTAAAGAGCGCCCAGCCATTAACAAAATCGAGTTGAAGGGTAACAAGGCCATCAAAACCGAAAACCTGATGGATAGTTTGAAAGAGAACAATCTCTCTGAAGGTCAGATTTTTCAGCGCGCCACCCTGGAAGGTATTACGCAAGCATTGCAACGCGAATATGTAAATCAGGGGCGTTATGGTGCCAGTGTAAAAATTGAAATTGAAGATATGCCGCGCAACCAGGTTAAGGTGTTGGTGAAAATTGACGAAGGCAGTCCTTCGCGCATCAAAATGATCAATATTGTGGGTAATACAAAGTATACCGAAGAAGAGTTGATTGAACTGTTCGAATTAAAAACCACTGGCATGTGGTCCTGGATTACCGGGAACGATAAATATAATAAGGAAAAAATGAAAGGCGACCTTGAGCGTCTTGAATCCTGGTACATGGATCGCGGCTATCTGAATTTTAAAATTGATTCTTCGCAAATTTCTTTAAGCCCGGATAAGTCAAAAATTTTTGTCACTGTAAATGTCACCGAAGGAGATATTTATAACGTCAGCAGCGTTGAGCTCGCGGGTGATCCGGCTATTGATGAGCAAATTATTCGCAGTATGATTTTGATGCGGTCTGGCCAAATCTTTTCTCAAATTTTAATGACTACCTCCGAAGAGTATGTGACCAAGCGTTTGGGTAACGAGGGTTATACATTTGCCAAAGTGGAAGGTATGCCAGAGCGTAATGATGCCGATAAAACGGTAAAAATTACGTTTTTTATTGAGCCTGGCAAACGTGCTTATGTGAATCGTGTAAATTTCCGCGGAAATACTAAAACCGTTGATGAAGTGTTGCGTCGTGAAATGCGTCAAATGGAAGGTGGTTCAGCCAACTCTGCGCAAATCGAAAACTCCAAAGTTCGTTTAGAGCGTTTGGGCTTCTTTAAAGAAGTTAAAGTTGAGAACAAAGAGGTGCCAGGTACATCTGATCAAATCGATGTTGAATATACCGTGGAGGAGCAGCCATCGGGTAGCATGGGGTTGCAGGTGGGTTACGCCCAATATTCAGGTCTATTGTTTTCTGCAAGTATCCAGCAAAACAACTGGTTCGGAACCGGTAAGCAAGTAGGCTTCAGTTTTAGCCATAACCGCTATCAAACAGCCTATAACTTTAATTACAACGATCCATATTTTACCCCAGATGGCGTGAGCCGCGGCGTTAATCTCTATTACACAAAAAGTGATTACGGTTCTTACAACATTACACCCTATAGCACGAACGTATACGGTGGTAAGTTGAACTTTGGTTATCCGGTGTCTGATATTGAACGCCTTGGTTTCGATATAGGTTTACGCAGCTTGGAGGTTACTCCTACTTCATATTCATCTCAGGAAATTATTCGCTCTCCTATATGGAATAATGAAATTGGTTATATCACTCAGGGGGAAAACTATGATTTGACGCAGCGTGCGTACAATGGTTTTGACTTCCCGGCAGGCAGTTACGAAACCAAACCAATTACCGAATCCATGCTTGGCCCTAAAGGATTTTTGGATATTTATGGCGATACGTTTAACGATGCGCAGGCCAGCGTTTATTGGTTGAGATCTACATTAAATCGCGGAGTTTTGGCAAACCGCGGTGCTCAGCAACAAATTTCATTTGAGATTTCATTGCCTGGTGGTGATCTGGAATACTATAAGCTTAATTACAATGGGCAGGTGTTTGTCCCGTTAACCAACGCATTGACCTTAAGATTGCATACCCGACTGGGGTACGCGGAGTCTTATGGTGGCTTGGATGAATTGCCGTTTTTTGAAAATTATTATGCTGGTGGTTTTGGCTCGGTCCGTGGGTTCGAACGCAACACCTTGGGGCCGCGCAGCACCTATATTAGATCGGCGGTTACCAGCCCAACAATTTGGGATGATTTGAATGGTGATGGTATTGCCGATGCTGGTGAGACTGGAGGAACTGCGTATGTTCTGTGTGAAGATCCTGATTCACCAGGGGATGCGGGCAATATAGATTGTGTTCCTGGAGAGCTTATTACTAACGCGAACAACAATAACTATGTTGGTCGCAATCGCGGGGCGTTTGGTGGCAATGTGTTAATTCAAGGTGGGGCGGAGGTACTCTTCCCATTGCCGTTCATTAAGGATCAACGTTCAATACAAACTACATTCTTCCTGGATGCGGGGAATGTATTTGATACGAATTGTGGAAAAACTCAATTGAATTGCTACGATGTTGACGTCGATCACATCAATGCATCCGTGGGCTTGGGCTTAACCTGGATTTCTGGTTTCGGACCAATGACATTTAGCATTGCCGAACCAATTAGGGAAAATGAGTACGATCGTACGGAAGTGTTCCAGTTCTCCTTGGGGCAAACTTTCTAAAAATAAATTTTTTATCGATTATCAAAGAGGAAAAGATTGTGACTGTTGCACAAAAATTATTTGCTGTAGTTGCCTTATCGCTGGTTTCTGCAGTTTCCTTTGCGCAAAGCAAAGTGGTAGTGCTTGATCCAACCGCGGCTGTTATGGGTACTGCTGCGGCTAAAGCAAAATTTGAAAAGCTGCAAAAAAGTGCTGATTTTGCGGCGGCAAAAGCCAAGCTTGATGGTTTGGCAGCAGACATCAAAGCCCTGCAAGCTGAATATCAAAAAGATGGTATGACCTGGAGTGCAGAGAAACGCGCTGAAAACGAAAAGAAATTGCAAAGCTTGGGGCAGGACTATCAATTCCAAGGTAAAAAGCTGCAATCTGAGCAACAAGCGTTGATGCAACAAATCATGCAAGAGCTTGGCCCAAAAATGGAAGCAGTGGTAAAACAATTGGTTGAATCAGAAAAAATTGGCATGATCGTAGATGCTAAATCTGTGATGATGGCCAAACCTGAAAATGATTTAACTCCAAAAGTTACTGAACTGCTCAATAAAGCTAAGTAAGCTGGATCGCAGGTTGTGGCGCGTACTTATTTATTGGCTGAATTGGCAACTATGTTGGATGCCGAGTTAATTGGCGATCCCAGTCAGGAAATAAGTGCGCTTGCTACTTTGCAAAATGCTACTGCAAGTGATCTAACTTTTATTGCAAACCCCGCCTATAAAAAATATCTGGCTGCTACTGCTGCAGGAGCCGTATTAATCCATCCAGATTTAATTAGTGAATTTGCCGGCAACAAGTTGGTAGTAAAAAAGCCATACGTTGCCTACGCACAAGCGTCGCAATTTTTTGATGATCGCCTCCCTCCTTATCTCGGGATTCATCCTTCAGCGGTGATAGGCGCGGGCTGTGTGCTGGGAACGGGTATTTCTATTGGTGCCAATGTTGTGTTGGGAGAGGGGGTTTCCGTTGGTGATGGTGTTGTAATTGGGCCGGGTAGTTATATCGGGGATCACAGTGTAGTGGGTAAAAATACGCTACTTTCTGCCAATGTAACAGTTTATCACGGCGTTTCTCTTGGCTCGAATTGTCGCATTCACAGTGGTGCGGTGATTGGGGCTGATGGATTTGGTTTTGCGCCAGACGCAGGGCGCTGGGTGAAAATTTTTCAGCTGGGCGGTGTTATTGTTGGCGATAATGTTGAGATAGGTGCGTGTACCTGTATAGATCGGGGAGCCCTGGATAACACTTATATTGCCGATGACGTTATTATCGATAATCAGGTGCAAATTGCCCATAACGTGAATATTGGTAAAGGCACTGCTATCGCTGCACAAACCGGTATTGCCGGCAGCACTTCTATTGGTGAATATTGTACGATAGCCGGCGCAGTAGGTATTGTCGGACATCTGACAATTACCGATAAGGTACATATTACGGCCATGAGTCTGGTGACTGGTTCAATTACAGAATCAGGCTCTTATTCTTCCGGAACGGCCCTTGGGCCAACAAAAGAATGGCGCAAGAACGCAGCGCGTTTTCGTCAGCTTGATAAATTGGCGACACGTTTAATCAAACTCGACCGTTCCAGCGGCGAGGACTAATTTTTATTTTGCTTGGGGTCATAGACCATGATGGATGTTAATGAAATTCGCGAATACCTTCCTCACCGCTATCCGTTTCTACTGGTGGATAGAGTTGTTGAGTTGGTAGAGGGCGAATCTATAGTCGCTTACAAAAATATCACCATCAATGAGGCTGTCTTTAACGGTCATTTTCCCCACTTCCCTGTATTTCCCGGCGTAATGATTATTGAGGCCATGGCACAGGCTTCTGGAATTCTGGGTTTTAAAACCATGAATAAAAAGCCACAGGACGGTTCTATTTATTTATTTGCTGGTGCGGATGATGTTCGCTTCAAGCGTCAGGTTGTTCCCGGCGACCGTTTGCAACTGGAGTCACGCGTCGTTTCCGAAAAGCGTGGAATTTGGAAATTTGAATGCAAAGCCAGCGTAGATGGTGTCCTCGCTGCATCGGCAACTATTTTATGTGCGGATCGCAGTATTTAAGGAAGGTGTTTTCCTTAATGATTGAACATGAGTGAGTAAATATTTTGATTCATCCATCTGCAATAATTCATCCGGATGCACGTCTTGCGGCCGACGTAGAGGTAGGCCCATGGACTATTATCGGCCCTGATGTAGAAATCGGGGCAGGTAGTGTGATTGCTTCCCATGTAGTGATTAAAGGGCCAACACGTATCGGCAAGCAGAACCGAATTTATCAGTTTTCGTCAATTGGTGAAGATACTCCGGATTTAAAATACAAAGGCGAGCCCACGCGTTTAGTTATTGGGGATCACAATACTATTCGTGAAGGCGTGACTATTCATCGCGGGACTGTCCAGGACCGAAATGAAACTACAATTGGCGATCACAATCTGCTCATGGCTTACGTCCATGTTGGACATGACAGTGTGATCGGTAACCACTGTATTCTGGTAAATAATGCGGCTTTAGCTGGTCATGTGCATATTGGGGATTGGGCGATTCTTAGTGGTTTTACGCTAGTTCATCAATTTTGCAAAATTGGCGCGCATAGTTTTTCCGGTATGGGGACTGCGATTGGCAAAGATGTGCCTGCCTATGTGATGGTAAATGGTAGTCCGGCCGAAGCGAAAAACATCAACACAGAGGGGCTGCGTCGTCGCGGCTTTACTAAAGAAGATATTACTGTTCTCACCAAAGCCTATAAGACCATTTACCGGCGCGGCCTTACTCTTGATGAGGCTTTAGCAGAGCTAGACGCACAAGTGAGTGAGTGTGCAGCGCTGCAGCTGTTAATTGATTCCCTGAGATCATCTGAACGTGGAATCGTTCGCTAGAACACAAAATAGCGTTTTGTAGATTTTTTGAAAACCGGAGGGCTTGTGTCTGATCACATACACATAGGTATTGTTGTCGGAGAAGCCTCCGGGGATATTCTCGGCGCCGCCTTGATGCATGAGCTGCGCAAACACTTCCCAAATGCAGAGTTTTCCGGAATCGGCGGCCCCCGTATGCTGGCCGAAGGTTTTCATTCCTATTTTCCGCAAGATCGTCTTGCGGTGATGGGGCTTATTGAGCCTTTAAAGCGTTTGCCTGAATTACTGAGAATTCGCAAATTTTTGCGTGAACATTTTATCGCAAACCCTCCTGCTGTTTTTATCGGAATTGATTCACCTGACTTTACGATTCCATTGGAAGCTACACTCAAAGAAAAAGGTATTAAAACCGCTCACTACGTCAGCCCTTCAGTTTGGGCTTGGCGACAGAAGCGTATTTTAAAAATCGCTCGCTCTGTGGACCTTATGCTCACACTCTTGCCGTTTGAGGCAAAGTTTTATCAGGAACATCAAGTTTCTGTTGAATTTGTAGGGCACCACCTTGCTGATGAAATTCCGTTGTCGGTAGATAAAATTGCTGCACGCAAAGCATTAGGTTTGCCCGAGGAAGGTCGCATAGTTGCACTATTACCGGGTAGTCGTGCATCAGAAGTTGAGCGGATGGGTGAATTGTTTATGCGCACTGCCGTGCATTGCCTCGAGCAAGACCCAAGCTTGCAATTTATTATTCCCGCTGCAAATTCAGATCGTTATCGTCAGCTGCATATTGAATTAAACGATTACGTTGATTTCCCCATTGAGTTAATTCATGGACATTCACATGAGGCACTCGCAGCAGCAGATGTTGTTCTCTTGGCGTCTGGTACCGTGACTTTGGAAGCACTCTTGTTGAAAAAGCCGATGGTAGTTGCTTATAAATTGGCGCCGCTATCGTATAAGATTTTATCCTGGCTAGTAAAAACTCCCTGGATTTCGTTGCCCAATTTACTAGCTCAAAAAATGCTGGTGCCTGAATTAATTCAGGACAGAGCAACGCCTGAGGCACTCAGTAACGCAGTAATGAATTATTTTGAAAATCCGGAAGAGGCGCTGCAACTTAGCGATACTTTTGCTGTTATGCACAACGAATTGAGGCGTGATGCCAGTGCACGTGCTGCTGATGCTATTGTGAAACTGATTACTACAAAAGTCTGAGGCGATTATGGAGCCCTTTATTAGTATTTATACGGGCGCATTGCTGGCGGGTTGCGATGAAGTTGGGCGCGGTCCTCTCGCTGGTGATGTGGTTGCCGCCGCCGTTATTCTTGATCCTGAAAATCCTATCGCGGGATTGGATGATTCAAAAAAACTCACAGAAAAAAAGCGCGAGCTGTTATTTGATGAAATACAACAGAAAGCGAAAAGTTGGTGTATTGCTCGTGCTTCTGTAGCAGAAATCGACAAGATTAATATCTTGCAAGCTAGTTTGTTGGCGATGACCCGGGCTGTTCGGGGATTGCATATCCAGCCAGAGCATGTGTTAGTGGATGGCAATAAATTACCTAAATGGAGTTATCCGGCTGAGGCCGTGGTTAAAGGTGATAGCCGTGTTGCAGCGATCAGTGCAGCTTCAATCTTGGCGAAGGTTACGCGTGATCGCGAAATGGTTTTATTGGATAAGCAATATCCAGGTTATGGTTTTGCTGATCACAAGGGGTATCCCACCAAAGTGCATATGGATGCATTGGAAAAATTGGGTGTTACTCCTATTCATCGAACATCGTATGCGCCGGTGAAAGCCAAGCTAGAACAGTTACGGCTTTTTTAACTGTAACGACTTAAATTTTTATTTCTCCCTGTCCGAAAGCCAAAACCACTATGCCTGCTGCCAATTTTGTTCATTTGCGTTTGCACACCGAGTTCTCACTTAGCGATAGCCTGGTGCGAATTAAATCGCTGATCAAACGAGTGGCAGAATTAAATATGCCGGCCTGTGCTATCACCGATCAAACCAACTTCTATGGCTTGATTAAGTTTTATAAGGCGGCGCAAGGTTCGGGTGTTAAGCCAATTGCGGGCAGTGATTTTTGGGTTGCCAGTAGTGATGCGGAAGGCAAGCCAACCCTGTTAACGCTATTGGCTATGAATGACAAGGGTTATAAAAATATTATCGAATTAATTTCCCGTGCCTGGCGCCAGGGCCAGCAACAGGGTGTTGCCTATATTCAACGTGAGTGGATTAGTGAATATAGTGAAGGCGTTATTGCCTTATCCGGTGGTAAGTATGGAGATGTTGGTATGGCGCTGCTAGGAGGTCGCCATGCACAAGCGCAGGAGTTATTGCAGGGTTGGATGCGGGAATTTCCAAATCGTTATTATCTGGAGCTCCAGCGCACTGGTCGTGAAAATGACGAAAATCATTTGCACGCGGCTGTGTCTTTAGCGAGTGAATTGAATTGTCCGGTAGTGGCAACCAATGATGTTCGCTTTTTAAAAGCCAGCGAATTTGAAGTTCATGAGGCGCGTGTGTGTATCGGTGAGGGGCGCACACTCGACGACCCACGGCGTGAGCGTCGCTACAGTGACCAGCAATATCTGCGTTCTGCAGAAGAAATGGCGGAGTTGTTTAGCGATATTCCAGAGGCCATTGCGAACACCATCGAAATTGCAAAACGTTGCACCATTAATATTCAAATGGGTAAATATTTTTTGCCCGAGTATCCGGTGCCGGAGGGTTTAACCGAAGCAGAATTTTTCCGCAAAATTTCGCATGAAGGATTGGAAGAGCGCCTGGAGCGGATTCTGGATAGATCCGCTGCCAATTATGCAGAGCGTCGTAAAATTTACGAAGACCGGATTACTTTTGAATTAGATATTATTATCCAAATGGGTTTCCCAGGGTATTTCCTGATCGTAATGGATTTTATTCAGTGGGCCAAGGATCACGATATCCCGGTAGGGCCTGGGCGGGGTTCGGGCGCAGGTTCACTGGTGGCC
>JACCEA012140779.1_pt1 | contig 17495 bp, 14 predicted proteins | sample 7449851 | NCBI WGS metagenome assembly JACCEA01 (sample SAMN15323453, study PRJNA562643) | freshwater metagenome | isolation source: river surface water | place: USA:Blue River Watershed | collected 2017-08-18
CCTCTTCGACAACGGTCCCCGCTATGTGGGACACCAGCTCGCCGTGCCCAACGCCGGCGACTATTACGCCCTGCCCCAGGAAAAAGGCGGTCGCGCACTCGTGCGCAACACCCAGGGTCAGGTCGAGCTGATCTCCAACATTTGCCGTCACCGGCAGGCCGTGATGCTCCAGGGCCGCGGCAACCTGCAGGCACAGGGCAAGGGCCATGGCGCCGGCAACATCATCTGCCCGCTGCACCACTGGACTTATTCGCCTAAGGGCGAGCTGCTGGGCGCACCACACTTCGCGCACGACCCCTGCCTGAACCTCAACAACTACAAACTGCAGGAATGGAACGGCCTGCTGTTCGAGGACAACGGTCGCGACATCGCAGCCGACCTGGCCGACATGGGTCCGCGCGCACAGCTTAATTTCGACGGCTACGCGCTGGACCGCGTCGAACTGCACGAGTGCAACTACAACTGGAAGACCTTCATCGAGGTCTACCTCGAGGACTACCATGTCGGCCCCTTCCACCCCGGACTGGGCAACTTTGTGACCTGCGACGACCTGCGCTGGGAGCTCAAGGAGCATTACTCAGTGCAGACGGTGGGCGTGGCAGGCACCTTCGGCAAGCCCGGCTCCGACACCTACAAGAAGTGGCACGAGGTGCTGCTCAAGTACCGCAACGGCGCGCTGCCGCAGCAGGGCGCCATCTGGCTGACCTACTACCCGCACATCATGGTGGAGTGGTACCCGCATGTGCTCACCGTCTCCACGCTGCACCCGATCGGACCGGACAAGACGCTGAACATGGTGGAGTTCTACTACCCCGAGGAAATCGTCGCCTTCGAGCGCGAATTCGTTGAGGCTCAGCAGGCCGCCTACATGGAAACCTGCATCGAGGACGATGAAATCGCTGAGCGCATGGACGCTGGCCGCAAGGCTCTGCTGGCGCGTGGCGACAACGAGGTCGGCCCCTACCAGAGCCCGATGGAAGACGGCATGCAGCACTTCCACGAGTGGTACCGCAAGCAGATGGACTACAAGGACTGACCGGCCCCGTGTCCACCGCAACGGCCTCCCCGGGAGGCCGTTGTCACGTCATGGCATGATGCGGCCCATGCAAGCTTCCTGGATGATCCTCGCGTCGCTGTTTTTCGCGACGATGAGTGTCTGCATCAAATACGCCTCTGCCCACTTCGGCACCTTCGAACTGGTTTTTTACCGCGGCGTCATCGGTATGGCCTTCATGGTCGGCATGTGCCGGGCGCAACGGGTTACCCTGGCCACGTCTGTCCCCATGATGCACGTCTGGCGCTCGGCCATCGGCGTGTTGTCCCTGTCGGCCTGGTTTTACGCCATCGCCCACCTGCCACTGGCCACTGCCATGACCCTGAACTACATGAGCGGTGTCTGGGTGGCCGCTTTTCTGGTGGGCGGCACGCTGGTCATGGGTCGCCTGCAAGACGCCAGCCGACAAGGCCCGATCATGCTCACCATCATTGGCGGCTTTGCCGGGGTCATCATGATCCTGCGCCCCACGATCGAGCAAAACCAGCTGTTTGCCGGCGTTGTCGGTTTGCTTTCGGGCATTGGCGCCGCCATGGCCTACATGCAGGTGGCGGCGCTGGGACGCATGGGTGAACCCGAATCGCGCACGGTGTTCTATTTCTCCGTCGGCACCGCCGTGACCGGGCTGGTCTGCAGTCTGTTTGCAGGCTTCACGCCCTGGAGCTGGCCTGCCGTGGTCTGGCTGCTGCCGATCGGGCTGCTGGCCGCGGGTGGCCAGCTGTGCATGACGCTGGCCTATAGCAAGGGCGCCGCTCTGGTGGTGGCCAACCTGCAATATTCGGGCATCGTGTTTTCCGCGTTGTACGGCCTGTTCCTGTTCGGCGACCAGATCCCGCCCATCGGCTGGGCCGGCATGGCGCTGATCATCGTCTGCGGCATTGCGGCCACCGCGCTACGCAACCGCACCCTCGTCCACCCCCCTGCCGAAGAACACTGACCTGAGAGGCTGCCATGTTCAACCTGCTGATCTCCCCCGCCGAACTCCAGCAACTGCAAGCCAAAAACATGCCCGTGGCCATCGTGGACTGCAGCTTCGACCTGATGAAGCCCGAAGCCGCCGACGCCCTGTTTGCCGAGGTGCACATTGCCGGTGCGCAACAGGCGCACCTTGACCGAGACCTCAGCGCCAAAGACGCCGCGCACGCCGTCAACGGCGGGCGCCACCCCCTGCCCCGGCGCGACATCGTCGCCGCATGGCTGGGACGCATTGGCGTGGACAACGCCACCCAGGTGGTGGTTTATGACCGCAACGGCTGCAACTACTGCGGCCGCCTGTGGTGGATGCTCAAATGGCTGGGCCACGATGCGGTGGCCGTGCTCGACGGCGGGCTGCAAGCCTGGCAGGCCGCAGGCGGAGCGCTTGAAAGCGGCGCTGTACGCCCTGTGGTTGCGCGTGAATTCGTGCTGGGCGATCCGCTGCGCGAACTGGTGGACACCGCCACCGTGTCAGCCCGGCTGGGTCAGACTGGCCAAACCGTGGTGGATGCACGCGGCGCCCCGCGCTACCGCGGTGAGGTTGAGCCGCTGGACCCGGTGGCAGGCCATATCCCTGGCGCACTGAACCGGCCGTTCACCGACAACTTCACACCCGAAGGCCGCTTCAAACCGGCGGAGCAACTGCGTGCCGAATGGACCGCCATTTTGGGCCAGCACCCTGCAGACAGCGTGGTGCACCAGTGCGGCAGCGGCGTGAGCGCCGTGCCCAACCTGATCGCCATGGAGCTGGCCGGGTTTGAACCGACGGCCTTGTATGCAGGCAGCTGGAGCGAATGGTCGCGCACGCCTGGCCTGCCCTGCGCCAAGGGCTGAGCCGTTTCAGTGCGTGTGGCCGCCAGTCAGTGCGGCCACGGCCAGCACGGCGGCAATGCCAAAACCCAGCCAGAACACCTGAGCCACAGTTTCGCGCGTGCTCAGGCGTTTTTGCAGCTGCGGGATCAGGTCGGCCAGCGCCACATAGATGAAGCTGCTGCTGGCCACCACCAGAAAAAATGGCAGTTGGTCGTGCAGCATGTCCACCACCAGCCAACCCACCAGACCGCCCAGCGCAGTCACTGCGCCCGCCAGCGACACCTTGATCAGCGCCGCATGGCGCGAGCGCTCCCCCTGACGCAACACCACCAGATCGCCCATGTGGTGTGGCACCTCGTGCGCCAGCACCGCCAATGCCGCGATCGCCCCCAGCTGCACATCGGCCATGAAGGCTGAGGCGATCAGGATGCCGTCGCCAAAGCAGTGCAGGCTGTCGCCGGTCAGCACGGCCCAGCTGCCAGGCATGGTCTCGTGGTGATGGTGCGCGTGGTCATGGCCATGCGTGTGCTCGTGACCGTTGTGGTGTTCATGGCCATGGTGCCAAAGCTCGGCCTTGTCCAGCAGAAAGAAAAACACCAGCCCGACCAGCAGGGTGATGAACAGCGCGTGGGGCTCGATGCCACTCTCGAAAGCCTCGGGCAGGAGCTTGAGGAAGCCTGTGGCCAGCAAGGCGCCAGCTGCCAGACTGAGCATGTGCTGGGTGTAGCGCGACAGCACGCCAAAGCTCAGCCAGGCCGCCAGCCAGACACTGCCTATACCGGCCAGCAAAGTCCCCACAAGAATCAGCAACAAAGTCATAAGCGCCCGAAAAGAAACCGCCCCGAAGGGCGGCTTGGCTATTTTGACACATGGCCTTTTGCCAAACTGTGGCTGCGGTATGCGGATGCCTCAGGCCACACCGTGGCGTTGCAGCCAGGCCAGCAACCGTTTCCAGCCATCCTCGGCCGGACCCTGGCGGTAGGACGGACGGTAGTCGGCATGGAAGGCGTGCGGGGTGTCGGGATAGACCACAAATTCACTGGCCCGTGCCGAGGGTGATCCTTGGGCCAGCGCAGCCTTCATGCGCTCGACGCTGTCCAGCGCAATGCCCGCATCCGCCCCGCCATACAGGCCAAGCACCGGTGCCTTGTACTGCGCCGCCAGGTCCAGCGGGTGTTGCGGGGTCAGGGCGCTGGCGGCACCGGCCAGGCGCCCGTACCAGGCCACCGCGGCCTTCAGGCGTGGCTGGTGGGCGGCATACAGCCAGGCGATGCGCCCACCCCAGCAAAAACCGGTGATGGCCGTGCGGTTCAGATCACCACCGTTGGCGCCAGCCCAGGCAAGGCAGGCATCCAGATCGGACATGACCTGGGCATCGGGCACCTTGGCAATGATCTCAGACTGGATCTTGGCGATCTCGCCGTACTCACTGGGATCACCCTGGCGCACAAACAGCTCGGGGGCGATGGCCAGGTAACCCTGCCTGGCCAATCGACGGGTCACATCGGCAATGTATTCATGCACCCCAAAAATTTCGGACACGACCAGCACCACCGGCAAACCGCTCTTGCCTGCAGGTGCACTGCGGTAGACCGGCATCTTCAAGCCCTGAACGTCGATGGTCACTTCACCACTGACCAAGCCATCGCCCGGTGTCTTGATCGCGGTTTGCGACATGACCGGGCCAGCAGCGGCCACGTAGCCCACACCCAGGGCAGCTTTGAGCGCCAAGCGCCGGTTTGTTCCTGTGCGCGCCTCGCCTTGGACATCGAGCAGCGCCCGGGCATCTTCGACAAACTGGTGTTGCATAGGAAGCTCCCAAATCGTTGACAGCGGCCATTTTGCCCCCAAGCCGTTTTCCGCTTGCTCCGAGGACATCTCTGCCCAGCCTGGCCTCTACACACCAGAGAGACAAGACTACCAAGCCATGAATGCATTGAATGAAATTAACTATTTGATATATATTATTGACATCTTTGAGAATATGGATGCTTTTGATGGACAGGGCCACTTTTATCAGAGTCATCGTTGGACTGGCACTGACGGCAAGCGGGTCGCTGGGCGCTCAATCCCTGCCTAAAGCCCAGGGCCGTGTGGTCCTGACGGTCTCCGGCAAGATCGGCAATCCCAACCAGGGCACACAGGCCCAGCTGGACATGGCCATGCTCGAAGCCCTGCCCCAGCGCAGCTTCACCACCATGACCCCATGGCAAAAGGAGCCGATCCAGTTCACAGGCCCCTTGCTTCGGGACGTTCTGGGCCTGATCAAGGCCAGCGGATCGCGCATCCTGGCCACCGCCCTCAACGACTACCAGATCCAGATACCCGTCGAGGACACCCAGCGCTTTGATGTCCTGATGGCGTTGCGCATGAATGGCGAGCCCATGCCGGTGCGCACCCGTGGCCCACTTTTCATCGTCTACCCTTTCGATGCCCTGCCTGAATTGCGCAGCGTGCGTTACTACGAACGTTCGATTTGGCAACTGCGCGCACTCGAGATCGAATGAACCAGGCCACGCACATGTTCTCCCGACAAGACAATCGCCGTTTTCTGGTGGCACTGGCAGTGGTCACCGGTTTGCTGGCGCTAGGGCTGGCGATCACCGCCACATCGATTTGGCAGCAGTCGCGCCATGTTGAAACCACCACCCGACTTCAAGCCGACTCAGTGGTGTCGCTGAGCTTTCAGCTCGAGCGCGAATTCCTGCGCACACGCCATGAAATCAGTCTGGCACTGAGTCGACCGGCCAGTGCCCGCTGGCAGGATGTGCAGGAGCGCTATGACATCCTGGCCAGCCGCATCGATCTGCTGCGCGATAACCCCAGCATGAAACGGCTGGCGCAAACCGAAGCCTATCTGGGCGTTTTGCCAGAACTGCATGGCCTGCTGCTGGACACCGATCCGCTGATGGCGCAACCACTCGCCCACCTGAGCCAACTGCAGGCTGTGCTCCAGCGGATGACACTGCTTGGGCCAGCGGTGCAGGCCCTGTCGCAGGCAGCCAACGCTGTGGTCTCACACCAGATGGAAGAGCAACTGCGCCTGGTACAGGCGCAGGAACGCCAGCTGCTGTGGCTGCTCATCGGGCAAGTGGTCTTGCTGGTGCTGGCCTCCATGGGCCTGTGGTGGCGGCAGCGCACGCAATGGCGTGAGCACCAGCAGATGAAGCAACTGAACATCGAACTGGCCGCAGCTCGCGATCAGGCGGAGCAAGCCAGTGTGGCCAAGACCCAGTTCCTGGCCAACATGAGCCATGAGCTGCGCACGCCGTTCAACGGCATGCTGGGCATGTTCCACCTGCTCGAGCAAGGCAAGCTCAGTCCAGTGCAACGCGACCAGCTGGCCACGGCGCATCAGTCTGCACGGCATCTGCTGAACCTGCTCAACGACATCCTGGACCTCTCGGCGCTGGATGCAGGCAAGCTCAAGATCGTCCCTGAACCGGTGCAACTGCGCGCAGTGATTGCCGAAGTGCAGCAATGGATACAAGTCCATGCCGAGCATAAAAACCTCTCTCTGCAGGTTTACATGGACCGCGACTGTCCTGCATGGGTCCTGGCCGACCCGACCCGGGTGCGCCAGATACTGCTCAATCTGATGAGCAACGCCATCAAGTTCACAGAAAAAGGCGGGGTTACGGTGGACGTGCGCTCCACCACGGACGCGGGTAATGTCAATTGGACATTTGAGGTGCGCGACACAGGTCGCGGCATGGACGAAGTCAGCCTGGCACGGCTGTTCCAGCGCTTTGTACGTTCTGACGCCTCAACAACCCGCACCCAGGGCGGTGCGGGTCTTGGTTTGGAGATTTCCCGCACCCTGGCACGGCGCATGAATGGCGATATCAGCGTCAGCAGTCGCCCCGAAGAGGGATCGTGCTTCACACTGCACCTGAATACGCCACTTTGCGACAGCCCCGCCCCTGCAACTGAAACCAACAAGGAGGCAGCACCGCCCTTGCGCAATCCAGCCTGGCATGTGCTGGTGGCAGAAGATCACCCCGTCAACCGCAAGGTGCTGGGAATTATTTTGCGCGACCTGGGCCATCGGGTCAGCTTTGCCGAAGACGGCCTGCAGGCGTTGTCGATGGCCCGCGAGCAAGACTTCGATCTGGTGCTGATGGACATCCACATGCCCCATATGGATGGCCTGGAAAGCGCACGAGCCATCAGGGCCTTGCCCGGCAAACGCGCGCAAATCCCCATCATTGCCATCACCGCCGATGTGATGAACGAAGCCCAGGAGCGCAGCCTGCAGTCGGGCATGGACGACTTCATCGCCAAACCGATTGAGCCCAAGCGGCTCCAACACCTCATGTCCGCCTGCAAGAACAGCAAACGCGAAGCTGCTTGCCCCTGAGGAAACTGTTCTGGGGGAAATACAGGACTTATGGCGCTGCCAGGCGGGCTGCCACTTCGCGTTTGCCCAGCTTGCGCACCGCAGCAATGGCAGACAGCTGGCTGGCACGCGGACGGCTCTTGCCTGTTTCCCAGTGATAGATCGACTGGGCGGAGACGCCAATGAGCTTGCCCATGTCGGCAGCGGAAAGGTCCAGCTTCTTGCGCAGGCTGGCAAAGCCACCCACCCGAAAACGCAAACCCTGCGCAGGCGATGCATTGTCCTGGGCCTGGGTTCTGGCTCGCGGTGCCGTCTTGCCCGGGCCTTTGGACAGGCGTGCCAAAGCGCGCTCCATATCGACCAGTCGACGCTTGAGCGCCGCAATGTCGGTACGGTATTGCGCATTGGCCTTTTTCAGCGCCTTGGTTTCGGTGCGGACTTCCTTGCGGGCGATGCGGGCGATTTCGGATTTGAGCTGATCGGCAAAACTGGACATGCGCGTTCCAAATTTTTCAAAAATGCAAGGATAACGGATTTAGAAAATTTGAAAATCCGCCTCAGTGCGCCTGCTCCCAATTGGGGCCTACGCCCACTTCGGCGAGCAACGGCACCTTGAGATCGGCCACAGCGGCCATGATTCGAGGCACCTCGCTGCGCACCCAGTCCACCTCGGCCTCGGGCACTTCAAACACCAATTCATCGTGCACCTGCATGATGACCCGGGTCTGGCGTTTTTGTTCATCGAGCGCCAGCTGCACCGCCACCATGGCTTTCTTGATGAGGTCGGCTGCCGTACCCTGCATGGGGGCATTGATGGCGGCGCGCTCTGCGGCCGCGCGGCGCGGGCCGTTGGGGCTGCTGATTTCGGGCAGCATCAGGCGCCGGCCGAACACGGTTTCCACATAACCCTGCGCCTTGGCCTGTTCGCGCGTCTCGTCCATGTAGCGCTTGACGCCGGCAAAACGCTCGAAGTAGCGGGTGATGTAGTTTTTGGCTGCGGTGTTGTCGATGGACAGTGCCTTGGCCAGACCGAAGGCACTCATGCCGTAGATCAGGCCAAAGTTGATGGTCTTGGCATAACGGCGCTGCTCGCTGGAGACCTGGTCGGGTGTCAGGCCAAACACCTCGGCCGCCGTGGCGCGGTGCACATCCATGCCTTCGTGGAAGGCGCGCAACAACGCCTCGTCGCCGCTCAGGTGCGCCATGATGCGCAGCTCGATCTGGCTGTAGTCGGCACTGGCGATCACGCTGCCGGCGGGAGCCACAAAAGCCTCGCGCACCTTGCGGCCCTCGGCCGTGCGGATCGGAATGTTCTGCAGATTGGGCTCGTTGCTCGACAGGCGACCGGTAACGGCCACCGCCTGCGCGTAATGCGTGTGCACACGGCCGGTGCGTGGCAAGGCCATTTGTGCCAGCTTGTCGGTGTACGTTCCCTTGAGCTTGGACAGGCTGCGGTGCTCGAGGATGCGCGCGGGCAGCGGGTAGTCTTCGGCCAGTTTTTCGAGGACTTCTTCGTCGGTGCTGCGCGCGCCGGTGGCGGTTTTCTTGACCACCGGCAGGCCCAGCTTGTCAAAGAAAATTTCGCCGAGCTGTTTGGGGCTGGCCAGGTTGAACGGCTGGCCGGCAATCTCGTAAGCCTCTTGTTCGAGCTGCACGATGCGCTCGCCCAGCTGCTGGCTTTGCGCGGCCAGCGTCGGCGCGTCGATCAGCACGCCATTGCGCTCGATGCGGTAGAGCGCCTCACTGGTAGCGATCTCCAGCTCATAAATATGCCGCAGGCCCGGATGCGATTCGATCTGCGGCCACAGCGTCAGGTGCACGTCCAGGCACTGGTCCGAGTCCTCACACGAATACTCGGCCGCACGCGCCACATCGACCTGCGCAAACGGGATCTGGTGTGCACCCTTGCCACACAACTCCTCGTAACTGATGCCCTTGCGGCCCAGGTGGCGTTCGGCCAGACTGCCCAGGTTGTGCGGCTTGTGCACTTCGAGCACATAGCTTTGCAGCATGGTGTCGTGCACATAGCCATGCACTTCGATGCCGTGGTTGGCAAACACGTGGCGGTCGTATTTGACGTGCTGGCCCAGCTTGTGGCGGGCCGGGTTTTCCAGCCAGGACTTCAGGCGCGCCAGCACCTCGGTCAGCGGCAGCTGTTCGGGGGCGTCCGGGCCGTTGTGCGCCAACGGAATGTAGGCCGCCTCGCCCGGCTGCACTGACAGCGAGATGCCAACGATCTCGGCGCGCATTTCGTCCAGCGAGGTGGTTTCGGTGTCCAGCGCCGTCAACTCAGCGGCTTCGATGCGCGCGAGCCACTGCTCGAATGTGGCCCAGTCGGTGATGGTGCTGTAGTTGACCGGCCCCTGCACACGGCTGACCGGGACCGGATCGGCGGCAGGGGTTTCCCCAAACAGGTCGCCCATGACGGCAGCCGCCCGTGGCGCCGGCGGTACCGAGCCACCGGCCCTGGCCGCCAGCGTGCGAAAACCGTAGGTTTCGTAGAAAGTGCGCAGCTTGTCCTCGTCAGGCGCGTGCAGGTGCAGCGCATCCAGCGCCGGCAGGCCGGGCACCCAGTCTGAGAGCTCGCAATCGGTTTTCATGGTCACCAGCTGGCGCCCCTTGGGCAGCCAGTCCAGCGCCTGGCGCAGGTTCTCGCCAGCGGCGCCCTTGACCTCGGCGGCGCGCGCCACCAATGCGTCAAGCGAGCCGTATTCGAGCAGCCACTTGGCCGCCGTCTTGGGGCCGACCTTGTGCACACCGGGCACGTTGTCCACGGGGTCACCCACCAGTGTCTGGTAGTCGATCATGAGCGAAGGCGGCACGCCAAACTCGGCAGTCACACCAGCCACATCGCGCTTTTTGCCGTTCATGGTGTCCACGATGGTGATGTGCTCATTGACCAGCTGGCTCAGGTCCTTGTCGCCACTGGACACGATCACTTCCACACCCTGGCTGGCAGCGGTGTGGGCCAGCGTGGCGATCACATCGTCGGCCTCCACCCCCGGCACATCCAACACTGTCCAGCCCATCAGCCGGACCAGCTCGTGGATGGGTTCGATCTGCGCACGCAGATCGTCGGGCATGGGGCTGCGGTGCGCCTTGTATTCGGGATACAACTCATCGCGGAAAGTGGGCCCCTTGGCGTCGAATACGCAGGCGGCCAGCGGCGCCGGGTAGTCCTTGCGCAGCTTTTCCATCATGTTGATCATGCCGCGGATGGCGCCGGTGGCCGGACTGGACGGATCGCCGGGCACGGCCCGCAGGTCGGGCATGGCATGGAAGGCGCGGTAGAGGTAGCTGGAGCCGTCGACCAGCAGCAGCGTGGGCTTTCGGGCGGAGTGTTCTTGGGGGGTGTCTCTCATGCCCCCGATTGTGCCGTCCGCGGCCACGCCCCCGGCAAAGGCCTGCGATCCAGAACCTACAATCGAGGTTTTATTTCTTTGGCCGTTCATCGGCTCCAACGACGCGTTCCCCATGGCGGTTTTCACCGAAGTATCCGAATCGCAGGCCCAGGATCTGCTTTATCGTCTGAATCTGGGCGAGCTGACCGCATTGCGGGGCATCGAGGGCGGTATCGAGAACACCAACTATTTCGTCACCACCGACCACGGCGAGTATGTGCTGACCCTGTTCGAGCGCCTGACACACGGGCAGCTGCCGTTTTACCTCTACCTGATGAAACACCTGGCCGGCAAGGGCATCCCGGTACCCGATCCGGCCGCCGACCGCGCCGGCGATGTGCTGCACACCCTTTGCGGCAAACCCGCAGCCGTGGTCAACAAACTGGCAGGCAAAAGCCAGCTCGCCCCGGAGGCCGTGCACTGTGCTGCAGTGGGCGACATGCTCGCTCGCATGCACCTGGCGGGAGAAGACTACAACCGCAGCCAACCCAACCTGCGCGGCCTGTCTTGGTGGAACGAGACCGTGCCGGTAGTGTTGCCCTACCTCAACGAAGCCCAAAACGCGCTGATCCGCAGCGAACTGGCCTACCAGAACCATGTTGCGCAAGGCAGCACATATGCCGCCCTGCCCCGCGGCCCGGTGCACGCCGACCTGTTCCGCGACAACGTCATGTTCGAGGGCGAACAGCTGACCGGCTTTTTCGACTTTTACTTCGCCGGTGTGGACACCTGGCTGTTTGACCTGGCCGTGTGTCTGAATGACTGGTGCATCACCCATGCAGATGGCCTGCATGAGAATGTGCGGGCCCGCGCCATGCTTGACGCCTACCAGGCTGTGCGCCCACTGACTGCGGCCGAGCGCGAGTTGCTGCCGGCCATGCTGCGCGCAGGAGCCCTTCGTTTCTGGATCTCGCGCCTGTGGGACTACCATCTGCCGCGCGAGGCCTCCATGCTCAAACCGCACGATCCCACGCACTTTGAGCGTGTGTTGCGCGGCAGAGTGCAATCTCCTCTTCTTGTCTGATACCCCATGCTGCTGCAGACCGTCCCCGCTCGCCAGGGCCTTCAATGGGCCCTGCAGGGCATGCGCACTTTCTGGCGCCAGCCTCTGGCCATGTCCGGGCTGTTTTTTCTGTTCATGGCGCTGGTCTCTCTGGTGTCCATGCTTCCTGTCGTCGGCGGCGCCATTGCGCTGGTCCTCATGCCTTCATTCACCTTGGGTCTGATGGCGGCCACGCAAACCGCGAGTGAAGGCAATTTTCCGATGCCAGCAACGCTCTGGCTGGCCATGCGTGCCGGACCGCAACGCACCCCCATGCTCAAGCTCGGCGCGCTGTACGCGGGCGGCTTCCTGCTTTTGATGGCATCCTCCGTGCTGGTCGATGGCGGGCTGTTTGCCCGCGTTTACCTGGCCGGCGAACCGATTCGGCCCGAACTGGTGCAAACCGACAGCTTCCAGGCGGCGCTGTGGGTGTCGATGGTGTTGTATGTGCCTCTGTCTATGCTGTTCTGGCATGCCCCGGCGCTGGTGTTCTGGCAAGGCGTGAGTCCGATCAAGAGCCTGTTTTTCAGCTGGATGGGCTGCTGGCGCAACAAGGGGGCTTTTCTGGTCTACACCGCGGTCTGGGCGGCGGTGTTCGGGGCTGCGGCCGTGCTTGCCATGCTCGCCTCCACCCTGATGGGGGATGTGCAAATGACCCTGTCGATCCTGATGCCTCTGGCCCTTCTCGTGGCAGCCATGTTCTTCAGCTCAATGCTGTTCACGGTCAAGGACTGCTTCAGCGCGTCCGAATCCCATCTGGCCTGACCGATCAGAAGCTATGTGCGACAACGCACGATAGTCGCTACAAATTTGTGGTGTACTGGTTTTATCACTGCCACCGCCACCTAAAGATCGGCCATCAGTTTGAACATGGTCGTCCCCCTCCTGAAAAATCAGAACTGTGGCAACACTCTGCTGGCCACGCTGCTTGCTGAAAATGACACCCTGTTCGCCCACCTTGACCGGGTCCATCTGACGCAAGGTCAAATCCTGCACAGTGCGGGACAAGAGATCCGGAACGTGTACTTTCCGGTTGGCAGCATCGTGGCACTGGAGTGTGAACTCGAGGATGGCAACTGTGCAGAGTTCGCCCTGACGGGCCGCGAAGGGCTGGTCGGCATCTCCTGCTTTACTGGCAAGACCGCGATCACCTACAACGCCACCGTGCTGTGCGAGGGCCCGGCCTGGCGAGTGCCGGCACGCGTGATGCGAACACTTTTTGAAGACAGCGGGCGCTTGCGACGCCTCATCCTGGGCTACATGCAGGCCCTCATGACCGATGCCGCCCAGAAAGTGGTGTGCATACGGCGACACACCATCGAGCAACAGCTGTGCCGTACCCTGCTAGCCTGCCTGGACCGCAAGGACCAGGAGCATCTGGTGCTGACACAGGAGCTGATCGCACGGACCATGGGTGTGCGCCGCGAAGCAGTCACCCTGGCGGCGCAAAAACTGCAGGCCATAGGCCTGATCGTCTATGTCCGAGGACACATCACTGTGCTCGACCGCACACGTATCGAAACGCTATCATGCGAGTGCTATAAAATTGTTTCAACTGCTTTTGGCAGTTCGGCTGTATCCGACTGACAGGCCAGTTTCCCCATTCCACTTTGCGGCTTCGGCCTGGTATTCATGACCTCCGAAATCGACACCATTCGCAGCGAGCTCGACACGCTCAAGACCGAGATCGCAGCGCTCAAGCTCAATTACACAGATCTGCAGCGCCACTACGCGCACACGCTGGTCAGCCTCAAAGGTCTGACCCTGCATGCGTCTGAGGCGGCCAAGCGGGCTGTGATGGCCGCGGAAAACTCGGCCAAAGCCTCTGTCTTTTGCGCCAACGCGGCCAAAGAAGCGGCCAATGCCTCGATCGTGGTGGCCGCCGAGCAAGCCGCCGAAGCCGCGCAGGCGGTAGCCCAGGCAGCCATGGAAGCGGCTGCCTCAGCTGCCTCGGCGGCGGCCGCGACAGCAATGGCAGTGGCGCACCATGCCGAGGACGCATCGGCCAAAGCGTCAGCGGCCGCTGCCGACGCCACACGCCAGGCCACGCAGGCAGCGGCCTTGGCCGTGTCCATGTCCAACGCGGCAGCGCAATACGCCATGGCCGCGCGCAAAGGCGAAAAGCCTACCGACAACTGAGCACAGCACTCCACCGGGGGCTCAGCCCCTCAGAGGTCTTGCTGGTAACGCTGCACCATCTGCGACTGCGACTCGGGTGGTGTTTCCAAACCGAGCTGATCATGGATCATCTGGTTCATAGTGGGCAGGAGGTCGCGCGCAATGCGAGCATCGCCCTGCCACAGCCTTGAGCGCATGAAAGCCTTGGCGCAGTGCAGGTAAGCCTCCTTCACCGTTATGCGCAACACCACCTTGGGCGCGCGCCGCGCGTCAGTGCAGGTGGCCACGTCGGACGGATCGTTGGACAATTCAACCCGGCCATTGACGCGCAGGGTCTCATCCACTCCCGGAATCAGGAACAAAAGGCCCGCCTGCGGGTTCTCCAGCAAGTTCTGCAGGGCGTCCAGCCGGTTGTTGCCCGGCGCGTCACCCAGCAGCAGGGTGTGCTCGTCCTGGACCACCACAAAGCCCGGTGCTCCGCCGCGTGGCGTGGCATCCACCCGGCCTGCAGCATCGGAGGTGGCCAGCATCACAAACGGCGACAGGGCAATGAAGGCCTTGCAGTGCCGGTCCAGCGCCGGCAACTGCTTGCGCAAGGCCCGCTCGGTGGGCTGGGCATACAAAGACCGTAACTGCTCGCCTGTCGTGATCCGCATTGCGCCGCCTCTTTGAATGTGTTTACACCACCGTGAGCTTGGCCACGGACAGGGCCAGCCACTTGACACCATGGCGCGGGAAGTTGACCTGCGCCCGCGCATCGGTGCCTGCGCCTTCAACGGCCAGCACCTTGCCCTCGCCAAATTTGGCATGGAACACGGCAATGCCGGCCTTGATGCCGTGCGCGGGTTCGCTTTTTTGCACCGGCACCGGCGGGCTCTTCCAGGTGTCGGCACTGACCGAAGGCGCGCCCAGACCGCTGTTGCCCCAGGACGGCCGCGCCTGCGCACCTTGGCCGTGGCGGGCCTGCGCAGGCGTCCAGGGCGCGCCCATGCCGCTGGCAAAACCGGCCTGCCTGGGTGTCACCCACTTCAGGCAGTGCTCGGGCAGCTCGTCAAAGAAGCGGCTCTTGAGGTTGTAGCGGGTCTGACCATGCAGCATGCGCGTTTGCGAATGGCTCAGGTACAGGCGCTTGCGGGCGCGGGTGATGGCCACATACATCAGGCGGCGCTCTTCCTCCAGCCCTTCGTAGTCGTTCATCGCGTTCTCGTGCGGGAACAGACCTTCTTCCAGACCCGTGATGAACACCCCGTCGAACTCCAGCCCCTTGCTGGCATGCACCGTCATGAGCTGGATCGCGTCTTCACCGGCCTGTGCCTGGTTGTCGCCTGCCTCCAAAGCCGCGTGCGTGAGGAAGGCCGCCAGCGGGCTCATGGTCACGCCGTCTTCCAGCGTTTCGTCGCTGGTGGGCAAAGACGCATCCACGCCCTGACTGGCCGGACTTTGCGAGAGTTCGGGCATGGCCACCGCCTGGCGGCCAAAACCCTCCTGCGTCACAAAGCTCTCGGCGGCGTTGACCAGTTCTTCCAGGTTTTCCACCCGATCCGCGCCTTCTTTCTCAAGGCGGTAGTGCTGCACCAGCCCGGTTTTGTCGAGCACCAGGTCAATGATCTCGCGCAGCGTCAAGCCCTCGGTCTGCTCGCGCAGCACATCGACCATGGCGACAAAGGCCCCGAGGTTGGCCCCGGCCTTGCCAGTGGTGGCGCTCACCGCATCGTGCAGCGAGCAACCTGCGGCGCGTGCCGCGTCCTGCAGCTGCTCAATGCTGCGTGCACCGATCCCACGCGGCGGAAAGTTCACCACCCGCAAAAAGCTCGTGTCGTCGTGCGGGTTCTCCAGCAGGCGCAAATACGCCAGCGCGTGCTTGATTTCGGCACGCTCGAAAAAGCGCAGACCGCCGTACACCCGGTACGGGAAGCCGGCGTTGAACAGCGCGGTTTCCAGCACTCGACTTTGGGCGTTGCTGCGGTAGAGCAGTGCAATCTCTTTTCGCGCAAAGCCGTCGGACTTGACCAGCTGGCGGATTTCGTCGACTACCCAGTTGGCCTCGGCAAAGTCACTGGCCTGCTCGACCACACGCACCGGCTCGCCAGCGCCTTGGGTTGTGCGCAGCGTCTTGCCCAAACGGCTTTTGTTGTGGCCGATCAGGTGGTTGGCCGAGTCGAGGATATTGCTGTAGCTGCGGTAGTTTTGTTCAAGCTTGATCTGGTGCCGGACCTGGAATTCGCGCACGAAGTCGGCCATGTTGCCCACGCGCGCGCCACGGAAGGCGTAGATGCTCTGGTCGTCGTCACCCACAGCCATGATGGCCCCCTGCCCCCCCTCACCGGGCAGACCCACCAGCAGCTTGAGCCAGGCGTACTGCAGCTTGTTGGTGTCCTGAAACTCGTCCACCAGCACATGGCGGAAACGGCGGCGGTAGTGCTCGCGCACATGGGCGTTGTCGCGCAGCAGCTCGAACGAGCGCAGCATCAGCTCGCCAAAATCCACCACACCTTCGCGCTGGCACTGCTCTTCATAGAGCTGGTACAGCTCGACCTTGCGACGCGTTTCGTCGTCGCGCACCGGTACATCGCCCGGGCGCTGGCCTTCTTCCTTGCAGCCCCCAATGAAGTACTGCAGTTGCTTGGGCGGAAAGCGGTCTTCGTCGACGTTGAACTGCTTGCACAGGCGCTTGATGGCCGAGAGCTGGTCCTGCGTGTCCAGGATCTGGAAGGTCTGCGGCAGCTGGGCAAGCTGGTAATGTGCCCGCAAAAAGCGGTTGCACAGGCCATGGAAGGTGCCGATCCACATGCCGCGCACGTTCACGGGCAGCATGGCCGAGAGGCGGTGCACCATTTCCTTGGCGGCCTTGTTGGTGAAGGTCACGGCCAGCACACCACCGGGCGAGATCTGCCCCGTCTGCAGCAGCCAGGCGATGCGGGTGGTCAGCACCCGCGTCTTGCCCGAACCGGCCCCGGCCAGGATCAGTGCGTGCTCGGGTGGCAGCGTGACAGCGCTGTGCTGCTCTTCGTTGAGCTGGTCCAGCAGAGGGGAATTCGGGGAAAGGGGAAATTCAGAAAGCATGTCCGGGATTGTAGAAACCCCCGTCAGCCATTCCGGGTAGAATCAGCCACCGGGCCCAAGTTTCTTGCGCCCGGTTTTTTGTTGGTGCCGTCTGCAAGGGACGCCCCCCGCCCAACAAAGACCGGCCAGGCCAAGCGCTCACTCGTTCTTTCAACGATTCCTTTTCTGGAGCTTGGTTTTCTCATGGAAATTTTTGACTACGACAACATCCTGCTGCTGCCGCGCAAGTGCCGCGTGGAGAGCCGCTCCGAATGTGATGCCGGCGTGCAGCTGGGCAGCCGCACCTTCCGCCTGCCGGTGGTGCCGGCCAACATGAAGACGGTGGTGGATGAGTCGATCTGCGTGTGGATGGCCCAGAACGGCTATTTCTACGTGATGCACCGCTTTGACATCGACAACGTCAAACTGGTGCGCGACATGCATGCCAAAGGCGTGTACGCGTCGATTTCGCTCGGCGTGAAAGCCCCGGATCGCGCCACCGTGGACCAGCTGGCCGCCGAAGGCCTGGTGCCCGAATACATCACCATTGACATCGCCCACGGCCATGCCGACAGCGTGCGCGACATGATCGCCTACATCAAGGCCAAGCTGCCCGCCAGCTTCATCATCGCCGGCAACGTGGCCACGCCCGAAGCCGTGATCGACCTGGAAAACTGGGGTGCCGATGCAACCAAGGTCGGCGTGGGTCCG
>JACCEA012085967.1_pt1 | contig 17494 bp, 14 predicted proteins | sample 7449851 | NCBI WGS metagenome assembly JACCEA01 (sample SAMN15323453, study PRJNA562643) | freshwater metagenome | isolation source: river surface water | place: USA:Blue River Watershed | collected 2017-08-18
AGAACCTAAATAAACTTTAGAATCTTTTCCTAATCTGTTATCAAAGTTTCTTGTACTTGTAGAGAATACTATAGAACCTTGTCCAACTTGAGCTTGGTTACCCATACATAATGAACATCCAGGAATTTCTATTCTAGCACCTGCTGCTGCAAATGCTGCGTAGTATCCCTCTTCTGTTAATTGAGCTTCATCCATTTTTGTTGGAGGTGCAACCCATAGTTTTGCTTTAGCAACACCCTCACCTTTTAATACTTCTCCTAAAGCTCTGAATAATCCGATATTTGTCATACAAGAACCAACGAATACTTCATCAATATTTTTAGGTCTTGAGTCATCAGCTAAAATTTCTGATAATGTTGCAACATCATCTGGATCGTTTGGACAAGCTAAAATTGGCTCTTTAATATCATCTAGGTTGATATTAATTGTAGCTAAATACTCAGCATCAGAATCTGGCTCTAATAATTGAGGATTTTTAATCCACTCTTTCATTTTATCCGCTCTTCTTTGAAGAGTTTTAGAATCTTCATAACCCTCTTCTATCATTTTCTCAATTAAAGCTATATTTGAAGATAAGTACTCAATAATTGGCTCTTTGTTTAATTGAACAGAACAAGCAGCAGCAGATCTTTCAGCAGATGCATCTGATAATTCAAACGCTTGCTCAACTTTTAGGTCTGGTAAACCTTGAATTTCAATAATTGTTCCAGCAAAAATATTCTTTTTGTTTTTCTTAGGAACTGTTAATAATCCTTGTTTAATTGCATAATATGGAATAGCATTTACTAAATCTCTTAGAGTAATTCCTGGTTGCATTTTTCCACTAAATTTAACTAATACAGATTCTGGCATAGTTAAAGGCATCATACCTGTAACACCTGCGAATGCAATAAGTCCTGAACCAGCTGGGAAAGATATACCAATTGGGAATCTTGTATGAGAATCTCCACCAGTTCCAACAGTATCAGGTAAACATAATCTATTTAACCATGAGTGAATAACACCGTCACCTGGCTTAAGTGTAACTCCACCTCTTGAGTTGATGAAATCTGGTAAAGTATGTCTTAATTTAATATCTGCTGGTTTTGGATAAGCAGCTGTATGACAGAATGATTGCATAACCATATCAGCACCAAAAGATAATGCAGCAAGTTCTTTAATCTCATCTCTAGTCATTGGTCCAGTTGTATCTTGGCTTCCTACAGTAGTTGCAATAGGTTCAACATACATTCCTGGTTTAACACCCTCAACACCACAAGCACGTCCTACCATTTTTTGTGCTTGAGTATAACCTTTACCATTGTTTGCAGGTTGCTCAGGAGCAATAAACGCAGTTGAAGCTGATAATTTTAAAGCTTCTCTAGCTTTTGCAGTTAATCCTTTTCCAATAATTAAAGGAATTCTTCCACCTGCTCTCATCTCATCTGTTAAAGTGTTTGGACTTAATTTAAATGTAGAAACAACTTTTCCATCTTTTAAGATTTCACCAGCATATGGTTTAACTGTGATAACATCACCAGTTTCTAGATTATCAACATTTGCTTCGATTGGTAAACATCCTGAATCTTCTGCTGTGTTAAAGAAAATTGGAGCAATGATAGATCCAATTACAACTCCACCTGTTCTTTTATTTGGAACACCTGGAATATCTCTTCCCATATGCCATTGAACAGAGTTGATTCCTGATTTTCTTGAAGATCCAGTTCCAACAACATCACCAACATATGCTAAAGGATGACCTTTTGCTTTTAATTCTTCCATTTTTTCTAAAGGTTTTTCCATTCTTGATTGTAACATTGCAGTTGCGTGTAATGGAATATCTGCTCTTGTAAATGCAACAGTTGCTGGAGATAAATCATCTGTATTTGTTTCACCTGGAATTTTATAAACTGTTAATGTAATCTCTTCTTCTAAAGCTGGTTTATTTGTAAACCACTCAGCATTTGCCCATGATTCAATAACTTCTTTAGCTTTTGCATTTCCAGAATCCATTAATGATTTTACATCATTAAATGAGTTGTAAACAAGAATTGTATTTTTTAACTCTTTAGCAGCTGCATCTGCAACTTCAGCAACTTTTAGTGCTTCAACAAGTGGTGGTACATTATATCCTCCCATCATTGTTCCTAAAATTTCAACAGCTTCAACTTTTGAAATAACAGAACATGCAACTTTACCTTGAACTATATCATTTAAAAAAGCAGCTTTAACATAAGCAGCATCATCAACACCTGGGTTAATTTTGTTTTTAAATAGATTTAATGCATATTGTGCATCTTCAACTTTACTAGCTTTTAAAATCTCCACTAAATCAGCAGTTTGAGCAGCTGTAAGAGCAAGACCTGGTAATCCACCTTCGCTTTGTCTTTGTGCTTCGTGTGCTTTATACTCTTGTAATAAACTCATTTTTTCTCCTATTAAATTTTAAGAATTTGGGTGAATTATATCACAAAGTTCTAAATATCTTTGTACAATTATTGTTTATAGTTGTACAAATTTATATTTTGTAAATAAAAGTTACACTTGTAGTTTATATAAACACTTTATAGATTTTAGTATCTTAAATATTGTACAATTTATGTACAATATTAAATTAAACTATTTTTATACTTTTTTTTGATTAAATAGTAAAATTTTATTTCAAAGAGGAAAAAAATGAGATATTTTAAAATTGTTATATTTGCTACATTTGTGGCTATTTTATTTTCAGCTTGTACACACAAAACTCCATATACAAACAGGTCTCAACTAATTCTTATGTCATCACAAGAAGAGTTAGCTTTGGGTGAAAAATCATATAAAGAGTCTTTAAGTGAAGTAAAAGTTATAACAGGCACAAAAGATGCTTTAAGAGTTCAAACAATTGGTCAAAAAATTGCAGTTGCTGCAAATCAACCAAATTATAAGTGGGAATTTAATTTAGTTGAAGATAACCAAGCAAATGCTTTTTGTCTTCCTGGAGGAAAAGTTGTTGTATATACAGGAATTTTAAAATATGCAAAAAATGATGACCAATTAGCAACTGTAATATCACACGAAGTAGCTCATGCACTAGCACGTCACGGAGCTGAAAGAGTAACACAAGGAATGATACAACAAGGTGTTGGATTAATTGGAAGTGTAGCAGTTGCAGCAACTGCTCCACAATATCAAAATGCATTTAATCAAGCCTATGGTTTAGGTTCAAATTTGGGAGTTATGCTTCCTTATGGAAGAATGCAAGAGAGTGAAGCTGATGAAATAGGTATTTATCTAATGCATAAGGCTGGATACAACGTAAATGAAGCTACTAAATTTTGGGAAAATATGAGCGAGGGTAAAAGTGGAGGAAATGACTTTTTCTCTACACATCCAAGTTCACAAAATAGAACAAAAGATATTCAAACTGTAATAAATAAGATTGGAAATGAAGCAAAATAGATAGATTCTCACATCTATCTATTTTTTGTTACATTCAAGTTATATTAATAAGCTACCATTCTTTATATCATTAAATAGTAGGAGGAGTTATTTATGAAAAAGATTTTAACGGTTGCAGTTTGTAGTGCATTAAGCATTAGTTCGCTGTTTGCTTCTGAAGTTGTGAAGTTTGATAAAAAACTTATACAAGAAAGAAACAATATTGGTTACAAATATGAAGGTGAAAAACTTGAGTATAAAATTCCAGATGAAAGTACAATCCCAAATAACCAATTTGGAGATTTAATTAAATATGGAAAAGAGCTAGTAGTTCATACTTATAAACATATAGGTCCTGAAGTTAAAGACAAAAATATGAGATATGCTGGAAATAATCTTTCATGTCAAAGTTGTCACTTAGACGCAGGTACAAAAGAGTATTCTGCACCATTTGTAGGAATTTATGGAAACTTTCCACAGTATAGACCTAGAGAGAATGTAATAGGTTCTTTATCTGATAGAATAAATGGTTGTATGGAAAGAAGTATGAATGGAAAACCACTGCCAAATTCAAGCAAAGAGATGAAGGCTATGGAAGCTTATATTTATTGGTTAAGTCAAGGAGTACCTGTTGGTGCAAAAGTTCAAGGAATTGGTTTGGCTGAAGTAAATAGAAAAATGATACAAACAACAAAAGCAGATCCTGTTAAAGGAAAAGCTGTATATGATGTTCATTGTGCTTCTTGTCATGGAGTAAATGGAGAAGGTATTAAAAACGAAGGTCTTGCAAATGGTTATTTATATCCACCACTTTGGGGGAAAGATAGCTACAATAAAGGTGCTGGAATGTACAGAACTTTAAAAGCTATGGATTTTATAAAAGCAAATATGCCTTTAGGAGCAACTCATCAAAATCCAATTTTAACTGATGAAGAGGCTTATAATGTTGCTGTTTATATGAATTTAAACGAACACGAAAGACCAGAAAAGGCAAATAGAGAAAAAGATTTCCCAGATGCTGCTGTAAAAGCTCCTGATGCTTATATACAAGGAAAAGATTCAGATGATAGAAGATTTGGACCATTTGGACAATTTATCAAAACTAATAAATAAAAAAGGAGTATCTTTATGATACTTCCTTTTATAAAAACTTACAAAAAAATAGCTACACTTTTTATTTTATTGGTTATTTTTTTTATATACTTTTTAAATAAATACAATAATATTTTAGATAAAAAAAATCTTGACATATTTGTATCAAATCAAATCCAAATTATTGAAAATGAGTTAGAAAACCAAAAAAATCAAGCTTTGTCTTTAGCTTTAATGTTTTCACGAAATCAAGAGATTGTTAAAAGTTTAGAAAATAAAAATAATATAGAGTTAAAAAAAGAGCTTTTAAAACTTTTAAATATTATAGAAACATATACGAAAAATGGTATAGATGTTCAAATTCATACAAAAGATTTAGAGGTATTTACAAGAAGTTGGGAAGATAAAGATTTTGGATTAAAACTTGATAGTTTTAGAGAGGGTCTTGTAAAGGTTAAAAACCAAAAGGAACCTTATGTTTCAAGTGAATTAGGAAAACGATTTAACATAAAAGCGATTGTACCAATTTATAATGATAAAAATATATTTATAGGTTCTCTTGAAGTAATAGTTGATTTTAAATCTCTTGTAAATAGGCTTAAAACTTTAGGGATAGACTCTATAGTTATGCTAGAGAAAGATTATTTAAAAATTGCAACTTATCATCAAAATAATCAAAAGTTTAAAGATTATGCTATTTTGGAGAGTAGTTTTACAAAAGGATTATTAGATATTTTAGAAAAAAATCCACAATTTTTAAAAAAAGATAAGTTTTATTATGAACTAGACAGTAGGATTTTTACTCAAATTCCTTTAGGAGAGTTTGAAAATAGTAGTGTTGGAGTTTTGTTTATTAGTTTTGATAAAAATATAAACAACTTTAGATATTTACCAAAATATGATTACTTTATAGATGTTGAAATAAAAGATGAAAAAAATGATAATAAAGATATTTTAAAAAAAGAGATAATAATTAGATGATAAAAATATTGTTGCTAGAGGATGACTATTTATATAAAATTTCAATTAAGGAGTTTTTAGAAGAGCTTGATTTTGCAGTTGATGATTTTGATAATGGAGAAGATGCTTTAAACTCAATTTTTGAAAAAAGGTATGATCTGCTGTTACTTGATATAAGAGTTCCAAAGATGGATGGATTTGAGCTTGTAAAAAACGTAAGAGAAGCCTCTATTGATACTCCAATTATAATTTTAACTTCACTTACAGATATAAAAGATTTAAGCCGTGGATACACTCTTGGTTGCAATGATTATATTAGAAAACCTTTTGATATGATTGAGCTAAAATTTAGAATAGAGGCACTTATAAAAAATCATTTTAACTCAAGTGATGACTGTATTGAGCTTGAGTTAGGATTTAAATACAACATACAAAAATCTCTTCTTTATAGAGATGAAGAGTTGGTTGATTTATCAGCAAAAGAGCTTGAGCTTCTATCTTTTTTGGTACAAAATAGAGGTTTTTTTGTATCTATTGAGTCTTTACATGAAAATGTTTGGGAAAATAAAGATATATCTTATGCAGATATTAGAATGTGTATAAAAAGAGTTAGAGAAAAAACAGACAAAGATTTTATTAAAACAAAGAGATTTTTAGGTTATAAAATTGATAAATAGTAAATCAGAACTAAAATATATTGTAATTCAAGTAACAATTACACTTTTAATTGCTCTTATTCCAATATATTTTTATATAGATGCAACAAAAAATAATCAAGATATAAAAGATAAGATAGATTTACAAAATTATGCAAATCAAATTGTTTTAAAAATAGATTATTTTGAAAGACAGAACAACAATATATTTTATTATCCAAGATCAAACATATATTTCTCTTCAATTTTTGATAAAAATAAAAATGAAATATTCTCTTCAAATGAATCTTTAGAGTTTTTTTATGAAGATTTTAAAAAATTTAAAGATAGATTTTGTTATCAAAAAGAGTTAAATCAAAATATTTTAGATGCTTCATTTTTAATTGTTTGCAAAAATATTGATTATAGTGAGGTTATTTATAATGCCTTAATACTTATCTCAATAGTTACTTTTTTTATATTTTTACTCTCATTTTTTGTAATAAAACAGAGCATTGAGCCATATAAAAAATTAAATATCTATTTAGATGAGTTTTTAAAAGATGCTATGCATGAACTTAAAACTCCAATAGGAGTTGCTAGAATAAATATTGATATGTTATCAATGAGATTAAGAAATGATAAAAATATTTTAAGAGTAAAATCTGCTTTGAAAAATATGACAATTATTTATGAAGATTTAGAGTATTACATGCAACAACATGAGGTAAAAGAGTTAAAAACAGATATTAATTTATCTTCATTTTTAGAAAAAAGAGTTGAGTTTTTCAATGACTTAGCAGTTGCTAGAAATATAGTTTTTCATAAAAATATTGAAGCAAATATTGAAATAGTTTTTAATGAGATTGAAGCTTATAGAATAATTGATAATAATCTATCAAATGCAATAAAATATTCAAAAAATGATTCAAATATTTATATTAGTTTAATAAAAGATGATAAAAATATAAGGCTTGTTTTTAAAGATGAAGGAGTTGGTATAAAAGATACATCAACTGTTTTTAAAAGATATTATAGAGGCGATAATATAACAGGTGGATTTGGAATAGGACTTAGTATTGTAAAAAATATTTGTGATAAAAATGGTATAAAAATTGAGCTAGACTCAAAAGAGAATCAAGGCTCAACTTTTACATATATTTTTAGTTTGTAGTAAATTTAAGACCAACTATTCCTATAAGAATAAATAAAATACTTATAACTCTAATTAAAGTCATAGATTCACCAAAAAGCATAATTCCAGCAATTACAGTTCCAACAGTTCCAATACCTACCCAAACAGCATAAGCTGTACCAATAGGAAGAGCTTTTAAAGCAAGGCTAAGAAGATAAAAACTAATAATCATAGTAACAATAGTAAAAATAGTTGGAAATAGTTTTGTAAACCCATCACTATATTTTAAACCAACTGCCCAAAATATCTCAAAAATACCTGCTAAAAATAGTATTGTCCAACTCATAAAAATCCTTTTGAAAAATTTAAGGCCGTCCCTGAATGAGTAAAGAGGCTAGGCCGTCCTAGCTTTTGTAGAAGCCTATTTTAGTAAATATTAGATAAAATATAAATAAAAATCAATTAAGGTAAAGTTTTGCAACAATCAACAAAAGCTCATATTTATGTAGTAATAGCAACAATTTTTATAGCAGGATCATTTCTTGCATCATATAAACTTTCAAGCACAATAGATGCAATATCATTAACTCTTTATAGATTTGTTTTAGCACTTATTTTTTTATCACCACTTGTGATTTTTAATAAAAATAGAGTAAAAGCTGTACCAAAATTCTTACCAAAAGCTATGGTTATAAGCCTTTTCTACTCTTTATATTTTATTGGAATGTTCAAAGCTTTGGAGTATACAACAGTTTTAAATACAGGCTCTATTTATACTTTAGTTCCTTTAATGACTGCAATTTTATGTATCTTTTTCTTTAAAGAGAAGATTCCTTTAGCTCAGTTGATTGTTTATATTATAGGAATAATCTCTACTTTAATAGTTGTTTTTAAAGCCAATTTAGAACTTTTATTAAAATTTTCTCTAAATCAAGGAGATATTATATTTTTAATAGCCTCTTTATCTATGGCACTTTATTCAATATTTTTAAAGGTTTTATATAAAAAAGATGATGATATTATTGTGCTTGTTTTTTCTACTTTAATGGCTGGAATAATCTGGATGAGCTTTACAATGTGGATTTTAGATATTCCTTATGAGTGGGAAAAAATTGAGGGTAATTTACTATTTTCAATGTTATATTTAGTAGTTGCAACAACAATTTTAACGCTATTTTTATATCAAAAAGCAACACTTATTTTAGGACCAAAAAAAGTTATGGCATATATTTATATAAGTCCATCTTTAGTTGCTTTAATAATGTTTATTTTTGAAAAACAGAGAATCTCTTTAGGAGTTTTTATAGGTATTTTGCTTTCAACAATTGCTACAATTATAATTTTAAGGCAAAAATAGAGTCTAAAAAAGTAAAAATGTTACATATTTTTACTTTTAAAGATTAAACTAAACTTATAAAATCAAAATTTATCATATATTTCTTATTTCATACTACAATTAAGAATTAAGATTTATCTTAATATTTAATTCTAAGGAGAGAGTTTTGAAAAATAAAAAAATTAAAACTATTGGAATTCATGAAGCTTATATGAAAGATCCTATAAAAGCTGATTTGGATATATTTGATAGAGAGGTTGAACCAACTTCTAGAAGAGGATTTTTAAAAAAAAGTTCTTTATTGGCAATGGCAGCTATTGTTGGCTCAAACATACCATTTGCACAAAATATGCCAGGTGGTTTAATACCAGCAGCACTTGCAAACTCTGATATCCCTTTTTCACTTCCAGGAAAAGAGGGATTAATCTACTTAAATGATAGACCTATAAATGCAGAGACACCTCCTCATTTGTTAAATGATGAGTTTACTCCAGATAAACATTTCTTTGTTAGAAATAATGGAACACCACCTGCTCTAGAAGATATAGATGTTAAAAACTGGACTTTGGAAATATCAGGTGAGAGTTGTAAAAATCCTACAACTTTTTCTATTGATGATTTAAAAAGTAAATTTAAACATCACACTTATGCATTAACACTAGAGTGCGGTGGAAATGGAAGAGCTGAGTTTAATCCACCAACAAAAGGAAATCAATGGGAACTTGGAGCAGTTGGTTGTGGACGATGGACAGGAGTTAGATTAAAAGATGTTTTAGAGTCTTGTGGTATTAAAAAAGATGCTGTATATATTGGTTACTATGGTAAAGATACACACTTAAGTGGAGACCCTACTAAAGTAGTTATTAGTAGAGGAGTTCCTATTAAAAAAGCTTTAGAGGATGAAGTTTTAATAGCTTGGGCTTATGAAGGTCAAAATATTCCATACCAAAATGGTTATCCTTTAAGATTAGTAATTGGTGGATGGCCTGCTTCTGTTTCTGGAAAATGGCTAAGTAAAATTGTAGTTAGAAATAAAGTTCATGATGGTGAAAAAATGATGGGACAATCATATAGAATGCCTTGTGAACCTGTTGCTCCTGGTTCTACTGTACCAAATGAAAATATGTGTATAATAGAATCTATGCCTGTAAAATCACTAATTACATTCCCAAAATCAGGTCTTACTCACTCTTTAAATGATAAATTAAAGCTAAATGGAAAAGCATGGGCTGGAGATTTAAAAGTTAAAGAGATGTATGTTTCTATAGATTTTGGTGCAACTTGGGAAAAAGCAAATGTTAATAAACCACTAAATAAAACTGCATGGCAAACTTGGGAAGCAAGTGTTAAATTCCCACAAAAAGGATACTATGAAGTTTGGGCAAGAGCAACTGATAGCAATGGTAAGATGCAACCAATAATTTTACCAGGATGGAATCCAAGAGGTTATCTAAACAACGCTTGTCACAGAATCGCTGTTCAAGTTGTATAAAAGGAGTTGTATATGAAAAAAGTATTACTAATACTTTTAGCATCATCATCTATTTTCCTTCAAGCACAAAAAATTGATAGCGAATCTGGATTGATTATTGCAAAAGGGTTTGAAACGGTAAAAGCAAACTGTACTGTTTGTCATAGTGCAAAATTTATTACTACTCAAAAAGGTGATAGAGATACTTGGAAAGCTATGATTGTTTGGATGCAAAGAACTCAAGGTTTATGGCAATTCACTCCAGAAATAGAGGATGAAATTTTAACTTATCTTGAGACAAACTACCCTCCTGGAAATGTTTATCGAAGAGCAAACTTAAAAATAAAAGATATGCCAAATTAGCAATAAGTGGGTTTAAATATACCCACTTATATATAAATAAAAGTTAAATCCTATCATCAAAATATTTAATATAAAAAAAGATTTTTTACTCCAAATTGAAAAAAATGAAAACAGAATATATAAAATAAAAAAATATAAAGGCGTAAAAACTTCATAAACATAGATTTTATTCTCTAAAAAAATCTTTAAAAACTTATCAAAATATATTGAAAAATCAAAAATATGTGCAACTATTTCAAGTGGATAAAATATTGTAAAAAATATAGTAATAGGAATTGAGTAAAACTGCTCAATAGCTGTTTGAGCAAAAAAGAAGTGAACTATTGGGTTAAAAATTAAAAACATCCAAATATTAAAAAATATATAAAGTAAAATTTTATTTCCATTCTTAAAATATTGAATAAACAAATAGATATAAAAAACTGCAAAAATAGAGAACCAAAATCCAATATTAAAAATATATTGTGGGAAAAGTGCAATAACTATCAAAAAAGTATAAAAAAGTGTTAGATATGAGATTACTTTTATATTACTTCTTAAAAGATAAAGCCCTAGACTAAAAAGTACAAATGCTCTTAAAAGCGATGGAACAATGTCTGTTAAAAGTAAATAATAAAAGAGTATTGCCATAGTTATTAGCAAAATATCAAATCTTCTATTTCTGTATGGAAAATATCTGTTTTGTAGAAAACTATAAGGAAAATATAAAATCCAATAAATTACAAAAGATAAAACTACTATATGAAATCCAGATAAGGCAACAACATGTGCAATTCCATAAGCTGTTATAATATCTCTTAATTGACTTGATACTGGAATTGCAAGAAATAGAGCATTAAAAAGCTCTCTTATCATAAAATCATCATGATTTTCTTCAATATTTTTAATAATTTTTTCTTTTACGCTATTATTTTTTTCACCTCTTTCAAAATATAAGATTTTTGTAAAAAAACCTTTTAGATAGGTATAAAATGTGATATTTCTAGTATCAAAAACTACATTTAGAAAATCTAGTTTTTTAATATTTTCATCTTTTGAAAAAGAGGCAAAAAATTCAAAACCATCGCCTTTTAGCTTTATAACATCAAATTTTTCTTTTGGGTAGATATTTAAGACTTCGGCTTTTGTTTCAAAAATATACTCTTTTTTTAACTCTTTATATGACAAATAGTTAAATAAAATATTTATCATAAAAACAAAAAGTAGAAAAAGAGTAAAAAATAGACTATTTTTTGATATTTGTAAATTTTGAATAATCATAATAGATTATACAAAATTTTAAAGAATTGTCACCCTATTTCTTCCACTATTTTTTGATATATATAAAGCTTCATCGGCTCTTTTAAAGAGGCTATGTTTTGTATCATCTTTTTCAATAAAAGTAGCTCCAAGACTTATTGTAACTTTTCTTTCAACCTCAAAATCAAAGTTTTCAACACTTGTTCTTATTTTATTTGCAAATTTTTCTAGTTCATCTTTTGTATTTATATTTTCTGAAACTATTACAAACTCTTCTCCACCAACTCTACAAAATAAATCATCTTTTTTAATATTTGTTAATATCACCTTTGTAGATTTAATTAAAACATCATCGCCTTTATCATGTCCAAAGTTATCATTTATGCTTTTAAAAAAATCTATGTCAAGTAATATATATGCTATCTTTTTATTATACTTTTTAAACAAATTTAGATAAATTTCAATAGCTTCATTATATCTATTTCTATTTCCTATATTTGTAAGAGTATCAATTGTCGAGATAACTTCTAAATTTAATCTAATACTTTTATTTACAATATAAATAATTATAAAACCAAAAAATAAATTTATTGTAAAAATTATAAATACAGATAAAAAAGAGCCTATTTTTTCATCATATAATTTTTGAGCAGTATCTAAAGTTTCCATTGAGAGAACCCAAGTCTCTTCACTTTTATCTAAAATTTTCTCTTTCAAATCAAAAGTTTTATTTTTATCATATGCTGATAATAAAATCTTTAAATCACTCCAAGAGTACTCCAACTCTTTTAGTTTTATATAAAAATCTTTCATAATATCTTTTGAAGTAGATTTTTCATAAGAGCTTGAAAAATCTTTAAATATCTTATCTATTATTAAAATATTCTCATTACTATATCTATCTTGTAGAGTTAATTTCACAGCTCTTTGAATTCCACCTCTTATTTTACCACTACTATTTATTAAAGCGGCATCATTACTTATACTTTTTATTGTGAAATGTACAAGAAAAGAGTTTGAAACAATTACTAAAATATATATTAAAATTATTGTTATTAATATTTTTCCAATTCCTAATTTATATTTTATATAGCTCAATTCATCAAAAAATCTCATCTTCACCCTTAACAATATTTTTTATTAACCTAAATTAAATTTAAAGCCAAAATATTATCATTTTTCATATTAAGAAGATATATATATTTAAAAAGCAACATTTTATAAAAAATCTAACTTTTCTATTTTATTATTTTTTATAAATTGATTATAAATATGCATCATCTGTTTTAATTCACTCTCTTTAAATATAGAGATATTTTTTTTAAGTTTATCTACAACATCTTTTGTATCAATTTGCAATAAACTTTTTGCAATATAATTTTCTATTAAAACCATTCCTAATCTTTTTATAGATTTTGTATATTCTAAAATTTCAAGAGCCTCATTTGTCTTTCTTAAAACAATGTTACAAAGTTCTTCATCAAAAATATTTGAGATTTTATATAAAATATTTAATGCATAATTATGTAAAACAACTGGCATTTCATCTCTATCTCCAACAGACTCTTTTAAATTCAATCCAATTTTTCCTAAATTTATAGCCTTATTTATGGTTTCATCGTTTTTATTTACATCTAAAATATACTTAAATCTATAAGATATTGCCATATTTACAAAAGTTGCTCCATATTCAAAAGGTCCCAAAGCTGGTATTGCTAAACATTTTTTATAAAAATTTATAGCTTCATCATAGTTCTCTTCCCATTCACAAAGATTTGCTTTGATATTGTAAAAATGCCACAACCATAAAGGAACATTGTCTTCATTGTGAGAAAAAAGTAGTTTTTCTAGTGTTTCTAAAGATTCTATTGCCTCATGTTTTAAAGTATAATTTCTTTGAGAAATTATTATCCAAACCGCTTTTCTTTGATAATATCTTACTTCAATATCTGATGGTTTTTCATTTTTACCAATATTTAACTCTTTTGGTAAACTATTATATGCTTGTTCAAAATGCCCCATTCTTTCATATAAAGAGCATATATTTAATATATATTTATTTGGATTAATCTCATATAAATAGTTATTTAAAAGTATCGCTTGTTCAAAATATCCACTTCTTTCAAATAAAAATGCCAAATCATTTAATGTACTTATTGATAATTTTCTATAATAAGATTTTGAAGAGTTTTCAAAACTATTAATATCGCTTGAATCAAACATAAATCCAGCTATTTCAAACCAATAATCATTTATTAATTCATATTGTTGTTTATCTTTGATTGAGACTATAAACTTTTCTAATATCTTAATAACTCTTTTTTCATCTAAAACTAAATCTTTAACATAGTAATATAAAATTAAAAGAGAGATTGGATTTTCAAATTTTAAAACACAATCTTCAAGATGATTTCTCAAATATTGAGATAACTCTTTTTTTTGTGATTTTAAATCTTTAAATTTTACACTATTTGTAAAAAAGATTTGTAAAGATTTTTCTTGAGTTAAAAAATTAAAATCTTCAAAACTTCTATTTATAAAACTTTGGAAACCAAAACTTAAATTATTTTCATCTTCAGATTTAATAAAATTTTTTCCACAATATTCAAAAAGTTCCAAAGATGTAAATATCTTTTTATCTTTACTTTTAACAATTTTTGTAGAGCAAAGTTGTAGCAAAGAGTAAAAAATTTGCTCTTTTTGTGATAATAAAACATCAATATTTGATTTCTTTTCTATCTTATCATTTTTAACTATTTTTATATTTTTTACACCTATATTTTCAAGATTTTTTTGAATAGCTTGAACTTTATCAGACCTTACATAAAAATATATATTTTCAAATCTATTTAAAATCATATTTACAAAAATAGTCCAAAGCCAGTGATTTTGCTCCTCTAAGTCAAAGTTATATAGATGAATTTCTGATTTTATATCAAAATTTGAATAAGCTAATTTTAATCGCTTTGCTTTTCTAATATCTTTATTAAACCATGAGTTAATCAAGTTTTTTAGTTCATTTCCTTCTGAATCCAAAATTTTTGGCATAAATAGAAGAGATAAAAATAAAAAAATCACAAATCCTAAAGATATATAATCTTTTAATTCAAAACTACTTGGGGTTTCAAGAACTATTTTTTTTAAAAAATCTTCATAAATTGAGATTGTTAAAAATGCAATTAAAATTATAAATACTGAGATAAATGAGATAGTTAAAGGAATAAATCTTTTATTTACAAAATAGGAAAAAGTTCTATTTTTTCCAATCAAACTATTTATATCTTCTTCAAATTTATCCAAAGAGTCATTTTCACAATATGTTATATTTAAACTATTTTTTTCTTTAGAAATTGAACTATCTTCTTTTTTTTCTCTTCTGTTTTGTGATAATTTTGATGTGACAATAAAACAATTTATATTTTTATTCATTATAATCTCTTACTATTTTTTGCAGCTTGATTTTGAATTGGATCACTAAAAGTATAAATACCCTCTTTTATTTCAAATGGAAAATTAGAAAATATATCTTCAAAGTTATCTTGAAACTCTTTTGAGAAATTTTTAACTCCCTCTTTTACAATTTCGATATATCGTGAAGGAATAAAACAGTTTTCTTGTCCAATTTTTGCTATTTTATCTTCTTTTGTTGTCATAAAAGCAATTAGGTCATCATCTAATTTTTGATTTATAACGGACTCTTTTTTTATAGTTACACAACTATAATTTTTCTCTCTTAATTTCAAAACTTCAAACTCTTCTTCACTTATTTTTATCATAACCCCAAAAATATAAGAATTTTCATCTTTTTGTATATTTAAAAAGATACCATTTACAATCTCTTTTTCAAAACAAATAGACTCTATAGAGTTCCAAACTCTTTTATATCCTCTTATTTTTACTGGAATTAAATCTTCTTTTTTAAGCTCTCTATTTTTAAATGAATTTTGAGCACTTTTTATATTTACTAACGAACCAAATCCAAACAAGTACATATAAAACCTTTCATATAAATTCATAAATAGTATCGTTTTTTAATTTAAGAGCTTATATATTGCCTATTTAACAACTTTTAACCAATTTTTAAGTATATTAAGCCTTTATTATAAAATTTTTAAGGCTTTTTTAAAATGAATAAATTTGATTATACAAAGATTTCTGATGATTGTGTGAAGTGCGGAAAGTGCAAACCTGTTTGTACAATATTTAATATAAATCAAGATGAAGCTACAAGTCCTAGAGGATTTATAGACCTTTTAGGCGCTTACAAAAGAGATGAATTAGAACTTGATGAGAATGCAAAAAATATATTTGAATCATGTTTTTTATGTACAAACTGTGTTGAAGTCTGTCCAAATGATTTACCAACAGATATGATTATTGAGCAAGTTAGAAGTGATATTGCCAAAAAGTTTGGAATAGCTTGGTATAAAAGACTATTTTTCTTCCTTTTAAGACATAGAAAAATTATGGACTTTATGTCAAAACTAGGATATATGTTTCAAACATGTGGAATCAAGATAAATGAAGAAAAACAGAGTGCAACTCCTAGATTTTCTCTTCCAATAGTTAAAAAGAATCGTGCTTTACCATATGCAGATAGTATTAGCTTTTTAAACAAATATCCTGAAAATATGAAGTTTTCAAAAAATATTGATGATATTAAGAAAAACAGAGTTGCTATATTTATTGGATGTATGAGTAACTACACATACACAAATACAGGAGATAGTTTAGTAAAAATATTAAAAAAATTAGAGCTTGATATTTTTATTCCAAAAAAACAGTTATGTTGTGGGGCACCTGCCTATTTTACAGGAGCTTTTGATACAGTTGATTATTTAACTAAAAAAAATATTGAGTATTTTGAATCTTGGATAGATAGCGTTGATGCTGTTATTATTCCAGAAGCTACTTGTAGTGCAATGATAAATAAAGACTGGGAACACTACTTACATGACCAACCAGAATGGAAAGAGAGAGCAATTAAACTATCAAATAAGATATTTTTAGCAACAAAATGGCTTGAAAATAATACAGAATTAAAAAATATGCTTGCAAAAAGTGGTAAAAAATTTGATCAAATGGTAACTTATCATGACCCTTGCCATGCAAAAAAGATGCAAGGTGTTTGGAAGGAACCTAGAGAACTTCTAAAACAAAACTATGTTTTAAAAGAGATGAGTGATTCAAATAGATGTTGTGGTTTTGGTGGAGTTACTATGCAAACAGAAAAATATGAGTTTTCAAAAGCTGCTGGAGCTCCAAAAGCTGCTATGATAAGAGATAGCAAAGCTCAAATTGTAAGTGCTGAATGTAGTGCTTGTAGAATGCAAATAACAAATTCTCTTTATCTAGCTGATGTTGATGTTGTATTTAAAAACCCAATAGAATTAATAGCTGAAGCTTTAGAGGATTAAAAAATGGAATTTTGGCAAAATATATACTCTCATTTTAATCCAGTAGCTTTTAGTATTGGAGATATTGCAGTTCATTGGTATGGAATTATGTACGCATTGGCACTTTTAAGTGCTATTTTTATTGCAAAATGGTTTATCAAATATGACAATATCAATATAAGTCAAGATATTTTTGACTCATATATCTGGTGGGCTGAAATTGGAGTTATTTTAGGAGCAAGACTAGGATATATTCTTTTTTATGATTCAAATACAACTTACTATTTAACAAATCCTTGGCAAATCTTTAATCCTTATGTAAATGGAACTTATGTTGGAATAGCTGGAATGAGTTATCATGGAGCTTTTATTGGATTTATAATTGCTTCAATTCTATTTTGCAAAAGAAAAAATATTAATTTTTGGTTTATAACTGATATTGCAGTTTTAGGTGTTAGTGCGGCTTAT
>JACCEA010265999.1_pt1 | contig 17491 bp, 15 predicted proteins | sample 7449851 | NCBI WGS metagenome assembly JACCEA01 (sample SAMN15323453, study PRJNA562643) | freshwater metagenome | isolation source: river surface water | place: USA:Blue River Watershed | collected 2017-08-18
AAGGGGTACAATGCCATTTTAAAACCGTGACCCATTTTTACTTAAAATTAGAAACTAGTCAGTTAATGCGCACCCAGATGATATGGTGCTGTAGATGTCTCTCTTCTCAAGGAAATCTTGGTATCGCCTTAATGAGTTATAGGTGGTGAAATGATCGTGGATGTGGTCAATTAAATCTTCAACACTATCGGTCTTGTAGTATTGGAAAAGATTCCTAGACTCTTTAGGATTGAAACAAAGAAATATTGATGAATCGTCATCATCAAACTCAGTTGCGTCAACTTGGTGCTCCATTACTATTTTGTTCCCAACAAATTCAATCTTTAGCACAGAATGAATAGTTACAAACTCATTATCATAATAGGTTTTAGTCATATGGTTACTTTTATTTTATTTATGATTTATTGTTCTATGAGAACATAGTTTTTAGATACATAATAATTTATAAATGCATTTAGAAGTCCTCTTTGTTCTTTTGGTTCCCTATCATCCCATAATGGAAAGCATTTCTCATTGACCTGAATTCCATGTAGCGACCTAAAGCCAGCAACAAATGGTACTTCTAAATCGTTAATCTGGTCTATATCAAATTCTTCATTAAGAAATTCAGAACGTGCTTTAAGGTACTCGAAGATCATATCTGTTACCATAATGAAATAGTTTTATTTTAAATTAATGAAGGAATAGTATTCCGTGTAATATTCATCCCACATTGCTTTTTCTAGTTCTTTTTCTACATCATCAAGTAATTTGGAAGGTACTTTGCCTTTAACTCTAACAATATCATCTTGACCAATAATACGTGAGAACTTTTTAATCACTTTGCCATTTGAGTTAGAGATCCAACAAGATTTTGCTATAAGGTATTTCGTACCATATGCATTTTTTGATGTATTGAGATAAACCTTGAAATCAATCATCATTCGTACCTTCTTAATTCTTATGATATATGCTTGGATATATTGATTAACTAGACCTGCTCCACCCATCTTTGAAGTAACTTCTGCCATCTTATCATTGGAATCTAAAAAATCAATAAATTCATTTTTTACGAAGTTTAGTTCATCAAAAAGGTGTGATTTAGATTGATTTGTAATTATAGATTTCTTGAACCCATCATCATCAAGCCAAGCCTTTAAATTATCTTCCGGTGCAGGAACACCAAAGAAGAAAAAAAAGGCTTGGACTGTTTTGAACAGCACAATTGATGACTTTATTACTAACCCAGAACTAACTACCATTTTGCAAAGATAATCTATTATTTAAAGTTTACCTATTTTATGTTGGGTAACTTATTTCTACTATTTAGTCTCTTTTTCGTTATTTGGAGAAGAGGGGTCGAGCGGAATTCGGGGTGATGAGGCAATTGTTGAAGGGGCTACATTACCATTCTGCTTCGCAGGTTGAGGAGAATTAATTTCCATTTTTAATACGTAAGTACTCACCTACTAGCATTGCACCTTTGGGTAAAGAATTATCTCTTTTATTATAAGAATCAAGTTCTTGATTAGCTTCATTCCTTTTTTGATTAAAAGTAAAAGAATCAATTGTTTCAAGAACATTACTATTATTTAAATGTTCATCAACTAAATTAACAGTATTTACTGTTTCTATTTCATTTACTATATCATTTTCTGTTTCTTTTACTATTTCTGTTTCTTTTACTATTTCTTTTTCTTTTACTATTTCTTTTACTATATCTCTTTCTTTATGTTGATTTGGGTTGTTTTGGGTTATTTTATCATTTTTTCTGGCATTTTGATTCCCATTGGGAGCGCCACCCTTTGCACCATTAGCCTTGTTTGCAGCAATTTTTCTATCATATTTTTCTCTGTTAAATTCTTGAGTTGATTTAACAGTCCCAATGAAAAAGATTTCAGCTGCTTTTGTCATCTCTATCAATTCTTCTTCATCATCAAGTAAATACATGTTTCGGATAATCGATCCGATTTCGTCATTCGATAATCTGTCAAATACCAAACCCCATTCTTGTTTTAGAAAGTAGCCAGGTGTTTTAGTCTTTTTTTCCATTTTTTATTTTTTTAAGTTATACCATTATTGGTTTGTTTTAATATAACTAAAAAAAAGAAGAAAAAGAAATCAGGCGGCATTAATATTTCAAATATAACTAACTGAATACCAAAGAATTAAATGTGTATTTTATATAAAACTACCTGGATTTCTAAACTATTGATTGTTAATAACTTAATGAATTTTCATTAGGGAATAATTAAAGAATTAGTTTAATTTGTGTATATGCTACGTCTCAAAGAAATTTTAGAAAAAAAGCAGATCACACAAATAGAACTCTCAAAGAAGTTGGGTGTGTCTACAGTATCTGTAAATAACTGGGCCCAACATAAAGCAGAACCCAGCTTAAAGATGACCCTGAAGATTTGTGAAGCATTAAACATCACATTAAATGAATTAGTAGATCAGAAAGGTGAATAAAGTAAAACGATATAATTTTTCTATGACTGGCGCCTCAGCCTTGATCACCGAAACTTTGGTGGTTGCTGAAGAGTACCATCGACTTTCTAATTGGGATTTGGTAAAAGAGTCCCTAATAACCAATAATCTTCTTAATAAGATCAAACAGTCCACTTTTAACAGGGAATACTCTGAAATAAAGAAACGAATTAACAACCTATCTAGTCAACAAATTGAACTAATTGTGTCTGGTGATTTAGATGAAGCAAAATCAATGATACTTCTATCAATTATAAAGTCATATGATTTCTTCAATGATTTTATGGTTGAAGTACTTGGTCATAAATTCCAACTATTTGATCGTTTTTTAGATGATTCAGACTATAGCAGATTCATTAATTATAAAAATATTAATCACCCTGAATTGTTAACAATAACACCAGAGACAGCATCCAAGGTTAAGCAGGTAATTTTTAAGATTCTTGAACAGTTAGGGATTATTACATCAGCAAAAAACGGAACGATCATAAAACCGATGTTAAGCACTAAATCTATTGAAGTGATTATAAATGATGACCCCAACTTGCTTTCAGGATTTCTATACTCACATGAAGAAATTAAAAACATTAAAAGTGTAACCCTATGAGCATAATCTCGAAATATAACACAGCGGTACACTTTGATAGATTGTTTCAAATTTTATCCAGTCAAAGGTTTCTAAATAAAGAAGGGCTTGGTGGAGAACTACCTTTCTTCATACATTCATACCCAGTACAAAAGATGTCTGAGGTAGAATTAAACATTGAATCTTTGTATAAGCGCCTCTGTAATGATGGTACTGAAGTGTATAATATCAATCTATATTCACTTTGTATAGAGATACTTAAACGTGAGGGTTTATTTGATAAAATCATTGAGCAAGAAAAGTCACTTCCAAAACAAAGATTACTTCGCGTGTTAAGTGGCCCACTCAATATTGACAATGTTATCTTGCCAGAGATTCATTCAAGATTGGCTAAAATAAACGCAAAAATTGTGTTTTTAACAGGTGTTGGTGCAGTTTTCCCAATCATTAGATCACATACTATATTGAATAATCTTCAAACACTTGTTGGTGATTTACCATTGGTGATGTTTTTCCCTGGCACCTACAACAACCAATCTTTAGTTTTATTTGATAAACTTAAAGATGACAACTATTACCGAGCTCATAACCTTAATGAATATAAAATCTAACATGTTACAACATCAACTATATCTTAAAGACATAAAACGTCCAATCGACGGTGTAATCAAAGCTAATGATGATAGGCATTTATTGCTTGAGTTAGAAGAATATGTTCTGACTAATGAACTTCTTGGTATTTCTAACAGAAATAAAATGCTTCCTGGTTTGTTTGAAGAACTATCTAAAACAAACTTCAGTTCAAGTATCTGGATATCAGGTTACTTTGGATCTGGTAAGTCTCATTTACTTAAAATGATCTCCCTTGTTTTAGAAAACAAGGACATCAATGGTGTTTTATGCTCTGAAGTATTCGCAAAAAAAGCATCCGCTGATTTTGAGCTAGAAAACAATATCAAAAAGGTAGCTAAAATACCTACAAAGTCTATCCTTTTCAATATTGCTGCAAAGTCTGATGGTATAACTAGTATAGGATCGTCAATAGACCCCGTTTTAAGCATCTTTTTAAAGGTATTTAACGAAATGCTTGGATATGACCCTCTTAACCCAGAGATCGCCGAAATTGAGCGCCATTTAGACAGTTTAGGGAAGTTTGATTACTTCAAACAAGAATACCAAAAAAGATTTAATAAGTCGTGGGAAAAAGGACGTGAAGCCATATTCCTTAACCAACATGAATTGGCTGAACTGTTTGCAGAGATCAAAGCAATTTCAGTTGAAGATGCAAACCAGTCTATACAAAACCAATTAGATAACTTCCGATTAGACATTGAGGGTTTTGGTGATTTAGTAGCTGGTTATGTAAGCAGCCAACAGCCATCATTTAGGTTGGTTTTTTGTGTGGATGAGGTTGGTCAGTTTATAGCTGAGAATGTGAGATTGATGCTAAGTTTGCAAACTATTGCAGAAACACTTTCAACCAAGACAAAGGGTCACTCATTTTTGATTGTTACATCACAGAATGATCTTGGAGCAACTATTGGTGATTTAACTGCACGTCAAGCACACGATTTCTCTAGAATTCAGGGTCGATTTGCCATTAAGATACCATTGACATCTGCTAACGCTGATGAGGTTATCCAAAAGAGATTATTGCGTAAAAATGATTCATCAGAAAAATTACTGACAGATATCTACGCGAAAGAACAAAATAACATAAAGACGATTTTACAATTTTCTGATGGTTCTAGACAATACCAATCTTATAAAGATCCAGAGCACTTTGTAATTACCTATCCATTTATACCCTATCAATTTGATCTATTTCAAGCTGCAATCAAGTCGCTTTCTGATCACAATGCATTTATCGGTTCGCAACAATCTGTTGGTGAAAGATCAATGCTGGGTGTGTTTCAACAAGTGGCAAAAACTTATGCCGATAGAGACGTTAGCGAAATAGTTACGTTTGGTCATATGTACGAGGGCATCAAAGATGTTCTGCAAAGTAATATCCAATCTGATATCTTACAAGCAGAGCGTTCAATTGGATCACAGTTAGCGGTGGATGTTCTTAAAGCATTATTTCTAGTTAAATATGTTAAAGGTTTTGCAGCTAGTACTAAGAATATAACCACGCTATTACTTCCAAAATTTGATGTTGATCTTGCCAAATTCACTAAAGAGGTTCAAGAGACATTAAACTTACTTGAAAGTCAAACTTATATCCAAAGAATTGCAGGTGATTTCTATGAGTATTTGACTAACCAAGAAAAAGATATAGAAAATGAAATCAAGAGTATAGATATTGACCCATCATCTCCTAATGAGTTATTATCAACCATATTATTTGATGAGATACTTCGCGATTCTAAGGTTAAACTCGACACCAATAATCAACCCTATGAATTTGGTAGGAAATTAGATGATTCCGTTCTAGGTAGAGACAAAGATTTTTATGTGAATTTCATAACACCACTAAATTTAAACACAGTTGGTGCTGGAAACATTCCAATGTGGTCTGCTGGCCGCCCCGCTGATCTTATAGTTGCTCTTCCAGATGATAAGCGATTGTTTGATGAATTAAGATTAATAAAAAAGACTGAAAAATATATTCAGACAACTAATTCACCATCATTAGACGCAACCAAACAAAGAATTCTGTCAGAAAAAGCACAACAAAATGCTGATAGAAAAAGAAGTGTTGGGAATCAACTTAAAGCTGCTATTGGTGATGCTAAAATGTATCAAAATGGCACTGAATTAGTCGATATCACTGCAAGTGATCCCAAAACAAAAATTACACAAGGTGTACAGGTATTAATCAAGACATTGTACACTAAGTTAAAAATGCTAAATGTAGATTTTACTGAGGCACATTTAACTAAGATTATACAAAGTCAAGATGATTTACTATTCAAAGACACCTTACACGAAGTTGAAATAGAGGTCTTAAGCAAGATTCAAAGAAATAAAGCAAATCATGAAAGAACCACAATTAAAGGTTTAATTGATTTCTTTAGTGCTAGACCATATGGTTGGTATCAAACCGCTGTTCTTTGTCTTATAGCCAAACTATATAAGCGGAGTAAATTAAGTCTTAAGCAAGATGGAACTAATCTTGATGATAGGCTTACTTTAGAATCACTATTAAGGAATAACCAGTATTCTAATACCATCATTGAACTTGAAGAAGAGATTCAGGGTAACCAAGTCCAACAATTAAAAACATTGTTCCAAGAGTATTTTAATGAACCTAACCTTGGTAACGAACCAAAAGAAATATCTAGAATTTTTAAGCAGAGATTAGAAAAAGAGGTGCGCGATTTTAATGAAATCAATACCTACAGGTCTAGATTTAAGTTCTTAGAACTCATTGGTGAACCATTAAGCCGATTGAAGTTATTAGCCGAAAAAGAACATCCATATTTCTTTAACGCGATCAAAGATTATGAGGATGATCTGCTTGATGATAAAGAAAATGTACTTGAAAAAGTGAAAAAGTTCATGAACGGCCAGCAAAAGAATATTTTCGAAGACGTTCTTTTATACTTAGAAACTAACCATGCCAATTTTGATTATATAGGTACCTCTAACCTAGACCTTCTTAAAACAGTAGCAAATAACCCTAGACCGTTTGATGGTAATTTAATGCAAGAGGCCAAAGTTGCAATAGAGGCTATTAAAAAAGAAGTAATTGATCAACAACAAATAGAAAGAGATAAAGCAACTGTTGCTATTAATACCGCGATCGATAAACTAAAATCATTTTATGATTTTAAAGGATTAGATGCAAGCAACCAAGCATTGGTATTAGAACCATTATATAAATTAATTACAGAGATTAATTCCGAGAGGTTTATTGGCAACATAAGAACAAAGTCCAACTATGCCTGCACCGATCTTTACCAAAAACAACTAGAGTTGATGACAAAGCTGGCAACGCCAGCACCAACAGCACCAGTAGTTGGCGAGGAAGCACCAAGTAAACCAAAAATCGTTTATGTTATTAAAAATTCTATAAAGGTGAATTATGCTAAGCCATCTCTAGAGACTAAACAAGACGTTGAAGATTACATCAATGCACTTAAGATTGAGTTGGATAGAATTATTGACGAACAAAAACGAATTTCATTATAATGAATACTAACCAATTAAAGAAATTCGCAAAAGAGGCTAGGCTTAAGCTAATTACACAAATCGGGGTTAAGCTTGATTTTGTATTGACTCAAGACAGTGCAGAATTACGTGGTAAATCTAATGAGTTGGGGCAAATTAGATCTAAGCTAGGTGAACTAGGTCGTGAGCAGCTAATTGAGACTGTTGCATACACCTGGTTCAATCGCCTTATGGCACTTAGGTTTATGGATGCCAATGGTTACAATACCCCAAAGGTGGTTACACCACAACCAGGCATGAGTAATCCTGAAATTCTTCAAAATGCACTAGCAGGTAACATCGAGGATGACTTAAAACTGGATCGACAAAGATTAAATGATTTAATAGACGGGCGAACATCTAGCTCTGATGCACAAACAGAAGCATTTAAATTGTTGTTAGTGGCTTCATGTAACAAATGGCACACAGCTATGCCATTTATGTTTGAAAAAATTAGTGATTATACCGAGCTGCTTCTTCCTGATGATTTACTTAGTGATTTTAGTATTGTCTCTGACATCAGAATTGGAATGTCAGATGATGATTGCCAGCATGAAGAAATTTTGGGTTGGTTATATCAGTTTTATATTTCGGATGAAAATGAAAGATTAATTAAAACTAAGAATGTCTATAAGAAAAATGAACTAGCACCAGCATCTCAATTATTTACACCTAAATGGATAGTAAAATATATGGTGGATAATACACTTGGCCAGCTGTGGAGTGAAATTAATCCATCAACTTCAATTTTACCCAAATTAGAGTATTATATCAAGCCTGATTATAAAAATCAGCTTCAACCACGGCCTAGAAAAAACATAGAAGAAATTAAATTTTTTGAGCCTTGTGTTGGTTCAGCCCATATTCTTTCCTATGCTTTTGATGTATTTTTTCTGATGTATGAAGAACAAGGGTATAGTACTTCTGAAATTCCAGAGCTGATTATTAAAAATAACCTGTTTGGTATTGATATAGATGAACGAGCGGCACAAATTGCTTCCTTTGTTTTAATTATGAAGGGACGAAGAAAAAACTCTCGTCTGTTACGTAAAAACATCACACCCAACATAACTTTTTATGAAGACTTTAGCAGCGACCAGAATTTTAATAATTGCAAAGCACTAGGTTCACTAATCAAAATTGAACCAAATGAGATTGATTCGATAATAATAGAAGAGGGATCTTTTTTTGCGGATAATCAAAAGAAATTAAAAAAATTATACACTTATTTAGGTCAGCGTTATGATTGTGTGGTAACTAATCCACCATACATTTCATCGTCTAGAATGGAGGCGTCAGTTAAAAGTTTTATAGAATTGAACTATCCAGATACTAAATCGGATCTTTTTTCAACTTTTATTATCAGATGTTTAGAGTTATGTAACGAAGATGGCTTAACAGGTTATATGACACCTTTTGTTTGGATGTTTATTTCTAGTTATGAAAAACTAAGAAAAATTATTATTAAGGATCATTTTATAAACAATCTTGTACAGTTAGAATATTCGGGTTTTGATGGCGCAACAGTACCTGTATGTACTTTTACTATTAGAAATAAACATATTTTAGATTCAAAAGGAAGCTATATTAGACTGAGTGATTTTAAAGGATCCGAAAATCAAGCTCCGAAAACAATAGAAGCAATAAACCACCCTGATTGCACATGGTTTTATTCTATTCAACAAAACAATTTCAACAAAATTAGTGGCTCACCTATTGCTTATTTCCTAAAAGATAACCAATTAAAAATATTTGAAAATGGCAAGGCCATAACACAAATTACAGCTATAAAAAAAGGTTTATCTACAGGGAATAATGAAAAATATTTGCGTTTATGGTTCGAGGTGAGTTATGATAATATTTCAAATAAAACAAATTCTTTTAGTAAATCAGTCAAATGGTATTGGGCAAATAAAGGCGGTGATTTCCAGAAATACTATGGTAACAGAGAGTATGTTTTAAATTGGGAAGATAATGGTGCTGAGTTAAAATCAATACAGCCAAAATCAGTGATAAGAAGTCCTCAACATTTTTTTAAATCAATATTAGCGTTTTCAAAAATTTCAAGCAGTAATTTTTCAATCCGAAAATTTGATGAAGGTTTTATCTCAATAGATGCTTCATCTTATCTCGTTGATTATGATAGAAAATATGAAGGTTTTTTATTAGGTGTACTTAACTCGAAAATATTTACATGTCTGATTGGTAAATTAACACCAACATTGAATTTTGAAATAGGTGATATTTCGAAATTTCCAATACCTATAGATTATAACAATAATGCGGAAATTGATAATCTTGTAAATGAGTGTGTTTTAATAACTACAAAATATTTGAAATCAAAAGAGCTGTCCTGGGATTTTGAATCAAACAATATCTTAGCACTAGGAAAAAGTTCTATTGAATCTGCGATTTTTGATTTTAGTGAGAACTGTAAACTTGATTTTTATAAGTTACATGAAAACGAAGAAGAATTAAACAGATTATTTATTGAGATGTATTCGTTAGATGATGAGTTAGACAAATATGTAAGCCTTGAGTCCATTACAATTTTACAAGAAGAAGGAAAAATTATTAATCAACAACTTCAACTAGATAGTTTTTCATTAATAGGCCAACTCTTGAGTTATTATGTGGGGTGTTTATTTTTCAGATATTCCATTCATAAGACTGGACTAATTACCAGTTATAACGATGATGCTGTTAAGAATTATTTAAAAGAATTTAGAGATAGCCCATTTTTGCCAGATGAAGATAATATTATCCCAGTATTAGATGACGAATGGTTTAATGATGATATTGTTGGTAGATTCAAAGTCTTTTTAAAAGCTACATTCGGGCAAGAGTGTTTTGAAGAAAATCTAAGGTATATTGAAGATACTATTGACAAAGACATTCGTAAATACTTCGTTAAAGACTTCTATAATGATCATATTAAACGCTACAAGAAACGCCCGATATACTGGATGTTTTCGTCACCTAAGGGTCACTTTAAAGCTTTGATATATATGCATCGCTATCAACCAGACCTTTGTAGCAAGATACTTAATGATTATCTACAACCATTTATTAGCAAGCTAGAAGCTGCCAAACAAACTAACACCCTTCTTGCACTTAGAGAGGACGTTACTGCTCGTGAAAAGACAATTGCATTAAAAGAAGTAGATCGTCTAGAGTTGATGATCAGGGATTGTAAAGATTACGAAAGAACTTTGTTTACCATTGCAACCCAAAAGTTAACAATAGATTTAGATGATGGGGTTAAGGTTAACTATCTCAAGTTTAAAGAAGTATTAGTAACAATTAAAGGATTAGAAAAAGAAGAAGATTAATGCCAGATATATTCACCATAAACACCAAGTTAAGAGAGTCGTTGGAGAAAATTTTCCAACAATACCGACTAGTATTCTGGTATGATACCAACGCGGAATTTAGTGACTTATTCACTAGTACTCAAATTACTGGTGTGATTAATATAAAGCTAGATAATAATGAGTTTTCAGTTAAGCACCGATTACTTGTTGACGAACCAACAACTAAATTTTTAATCTATCAAGCTAAAGCTAAGCCAGAAGATAATGAGAACTGGTTGCTTGACCTTTTGCTATCTAACTACGAATTCCAAACAGAAGCATCATCGCTTTATTTACAGGACTTAGATCTTTCTATAGAATATAAAAATCTGGTACAATCTCACGAAGAGTTTTTTGTTAATCAAACAAGAATTGAACAGTTAAAATCAATATTAGAAAAGGATGACACCGAAAGTAAAATCAGATTAAAGATGCTTTCTGTTATATGTAATTGTGATCCAGAGTGGGATAAGGTTTTATATTCCTTATTTACAGAGACTATAAAGTCTAAAAATGACAAGTATAAATCCATTGAAAAGTTCAATTTAACTACTTTCTTGTGGGAGGTTGTTGAAAGAAAATATAATTATAAATCAGCTAACCCCACGGTCAAAGACTTAATTCTTCAGCTATTTAAAGACAATTTTGATAGATCTATTGATGGTAAGCCAATATTAAATAAAGACGCTTTTCTTTTTGTTAACACTTGGAAGGAAAACAAAAAATCAGCCGATATATTCGAAGACTGGAGCAAATTATTAGAAATTGAACTCAATATTCAGCACCAAATAGGTAGCATTGAGCCAGAAACATTGCTCGATTCTGATACCTATTCTATCCTTGACAAGAAAATCATAGCTTCATTAAAAGACCAGATTTTAAATAAAACTATTTCAAATCATATCGTTCAAGATTGGATCAATAAACGCCGAGTTAAGTTCTTCTTTGATGATTATGCACATTTATACAATGCCCTAGGTTTTGCATCTAACTTCTTGGATGAATTAAACAAGTCTGATTTAAGTGTTTCAAGTCCTTTAGATGGTGTTGAAAAGTATCAAAAACAATGGTTCACACTAGATAGACTTTATAGAAAATACATATACTCTAGCGAACAAGCAGAGCACCAGAACATTCTAAAAGAACTTACAAGTCACATTGAAAAAGCATATGGTAATTCGTTCCTTTTAAAACTTAGTGATAATTGGCAAGAGGCAGTTGATACAATGAATTCTTGGCAAATCGATAAAGTTCAGCCTCAAAAGAAGTTCTACAATAATTGGGTGAAGCCATATGTCAATAAAGATTCTGGAACTAAGGAAAACAGAATATTTGTGATCATTTCAGATGCTTTAAGGTATGAGTCTGCTTCAGAATTGAAAGATATAATAGTTGCAGAGGATCGATATACAGCATCTTTAACTTCTTGTTTAGGCTCTATACCATCATATACTCAATTGGGGATGGCATCATTATTACCCAATAAGACACTAACTATTGAGGAAGGCTCTGATATTGTTTACGTAGATGGTCAAAGTTCACAAGGACTAGCAAATCGTACAAAAATTCTTCAAAAGGAATATTCGGGTAGTATAGCAATCAGTGCAGAAGATTTTTTAAAAATGAAAGCTGCCACAGAAGGTAGAGATTATATTAAACCATATAACGTCATTTATATCTACAGTAACCATATTGATAAAATTGGTGATGATAAAACATCAGAGAGTAAGGTTTTTGAAGCCACGGAGACTGAATTTGATAATATCATTAAACTAATTAAGCATGTAAGTAACATGAATGGTAACAATATGATAGTTACTGCGGATCATGGTTATTTATACCAACATAACCGATTAGATGAATCAGATTTCACTGATTTTACCCCAACTGGTAATGTTTATAAAACTAGTAGAAGATTTGTTGTAGGTAAAGAGTTAAATAATGATTTATCTGTCAAAAAATGGAATAAATCAACTTTTGGTTTAGCTGACGATACTGAAATACAAATACCAAAATCCATAAACCGAATTCGGGTTCAAGGTGCTGGTTCAAGATTTGTACATGGTGGGGCTAGTTTACAAGAAATAGTTATTCCAATCATTGAAATAAACAAAGCAAGAAAAAGCGATATCGAACAAGTTGAGGTTGATATTATTAGCAGTGGATCAAACATTACCAGTAACACTACACCTGTTAACTTTTATCAAAAGCAGCCTATATCTGATAAGATTCACCAAAGACAAATTAGAGCTAGTTTTTATACATCAGATGATAATCTAATTTCAGATGTTAAGACCATTTTATTTAATAGTGTTGATGATGATGCTGGTGCTAGAGAACAACGCCAGGTTTTCCATTTTACATCTAATGCTTCTAAGTACAATGGTCAAGACGTAACTTTAAAACTTGAAGAACAAATTTCTGGTACCAACCAGTATAAAACCTATAAAACTATCACATATAGAATGCTAATAGCATTTACAAGTGAATTTGATGAATTCTAAAATATAGCGATATGGATAATTTAGACATAAAATTAAACAGCTCATTTGCTGGTAAAGTAGTTAGAAAAGATCTAACTAAACAGATAAAAGAGGGTGCTAATGTTCCAGTCTATGTGTTGGAATATCTCTTGGGTATGTATTGTGCCACCGATGATGAACAAACCATTAAAGAAGGTGTTGAAAAGGTTAAACAGATCCTAGCTGAAAACTATGTTCGACCAGATGAGTCAGAAAAGATTAAAGCTAAAATCAAAGAAAAAGGGCGCTTTAAGATAATTGATAGAGTATCTGCAAAGCTTAATGAAAGAATGGATCGCTATGAAGGTCTATTGTCGAATATTAGTTTGAAGAATGTAATTATAGATGATAGCTATGTTCGTAAATATGAAAAGCTTTTAGCCGGTGGAATTTGGTGTATTTTAACCTTAGAATACTGGTTTGATGAAAATTCAAAGGATTCACCTTTCCGTATTGTTGAGCTCAAGCCTATTCAAATGCCAGAGACTGATATCTCTGAATTTTTAACTCAAAGGTCAAACTTTACTACTAACGAATGGATTGATGTCATCTGTAGATCAGTGGGAATGGAACCCGTTAATCTAGATGAAAATACCAAGATGCATCTAGTTGCAAGGATGATTCCTTTTGTAGAAAAGAACTTTAATATTTGTGAATTAGGGCCAAGAGGTACCGGTAAAAGCTATGTTTATGATGAGATATCTCCATATTCAATATTGATTTCAGGTGGCCAGACTACAGTAGCTAATCTATTCTACAACATGGGAAGCAGAACAGTAGGACTAGTTGGTATGTGGGATGTGGTAGCATTTGATGAGGTAGCTGGTATTAACATGAAAGATAAAGATGGTATTCAAATCATGAAAGGGTTTATGGCTAACGGATCATTCTCTAGAGGTAAAGAATCTATTCAAGCAGATGCATCAATGGTATTCGTAGGCAATATCAATGGATCTATTGAAAACATGGTGAAGACAAGTCATTTGTTATCCCCATTTCCTAAAGACATGATTGACACGGCTTTCTTTGATAGGTTCCATCACTATCTTCCAGGTTGGGAGATACCTAAAATGCGTCCTGAATTCTTTACTAATGCATATGGTTTTATATCTGATTACTATGCAGAGTGTTTGCGTGAGATGCGTAAAAGAAACTTTTCTGATGTAATTAGTCAATTCTTTAGACTTGGTAAAGATCTTAATCAACGAGACACAATTGCAATAAAAAGAACTGTTAGTGGACTAGTTAAATTATTGTTCCCTGATGGGAAGTTCACTAAGGAAGATGTAAAAATGTGTTTAGAGTACGCTTTAGTTGGTCGTCGAAGAGTTAAAGAACAATTAAAGAAAATTGGTGGCATGGAATTTTATGATGTTCATTTTAGTTATATCGACTTAGAGGATAATGAAGAACATTTCGTCGGTGTCCCTGAAAGTGGTGGTAAATCTTTAATACCTGAAGGAGAACTACCAGCAGGTACAGTTTATTCCATTGGTAAAAACGTTGATAGTGGACATAAAGGTATATTTAGACTAGATATCCAAAAGATGCCAGGTAATGGTAAGGTGAGTGATACTGGTTTTGGAGGTGGATCAGCAATAAAAGAAGAGATTAAAGAGGCTATCAATTATGTAAGATCTAATTTATCAAGGGTTACACAATCTCATAAGTTTAGCGACTTTGAGTTTCATCTTAAAGCAACTGATATAAATGGCATAGGTAATAATCGTGGGCTAGAGCTCGCTATTTTCTTATCCATAGTCTCTTCAATAGCTGATAGACCTTTATTACCACAAATGGCTGTTCTAGGATCAATGTCAATTGGTGGAACAGTTATTGGATCTGATAACCTTGGTGAATATCTGCAAATCGCTTCTGATTCTGGTGCTAAAAAAATATTGATACCGGCAATTGACATGGTACAATTAGGAAAAGTACCTGCTGACTTAATTTCTAAGTTTAGTCTAGTTGTATACTCAGATCCAGTTGATGCAGCATTTAAAGCAATGGGATTAGAATAGTTTTATTTAAAATCATTATATGCAAGGTATAATCTACATATTAACAAATCCCATAATGCCAGGGATTATAAAAATTGGAAAAACAACACAGGAAGATGTAAAACTGCGCATGGCTCAATTATATTCTACTGGTGTACCATTGCCATTTGAATGTGAGTATGCGGCTAAAGTTAATAATATAGATGAGGTTGAGCGAGCATTACACACCGCTTTTGGCCCCGATAGGGTAAATCCCAAGCGTGAATTTTTTGAAATTGAAGCAAACCAAGCAATTACAATTATTAAATTACTTGAGTTAGAAAATGTTAGCCCTTTGGTTGAACAAGAAGCTAATATAATAGATGAAGCAGAGATTGATGCTGGTAAAGCATATGCTCAAAAGAGACCCAAAATGAATTTTATTGAGATGGGTATTCCAGTTGGTTCAGAATTGATTTTTAATAATAATGGTGAAATTGCCACTGTTGTTAGTGAAAAATCTGTAAGGTTTAGGGATGAAGAAACTAGTTTAACAAATGCCACTAGACTTGCACTTGGCGAGGGTTACGCATATCATGTTGCACCTGGGCCGTATTGGAGATACAACGGTAGAAAACTCAGGGATATCTATAATGAAACCTATCAAAGGCTTGATTAAAACATTAATGAATTAACATTTGAAAATATTGAAGTAAAAAATGAAGAATAAAAATATAACGATATGCCTATTGTTCTTTATACTAATTGCATATTCAAAGATTAGTGTTGCTCAATCCAAATCTGAGACTGAAAATTGGTTGATATCTATAATTGAAGATCCTGAGTATAGATATAATAAATATCATAACTATAGCGTCAATTTTGATAATGGTAATATGGTTATTGAAAGTCCTTTTTTACAGAAACTCTATGAATATAAAATTCCGATTAAGTCGTTGGGCAAAATCAAACTGCAAAAATTGGATGATGGATTTCGACTAATTTTAAGTTGTTCTGTAGGAAATTGTATCAAATCTGGTGAGTATATTAATGAAGATAAAAATAATTACCAGTTCAAATCAAACGACAAACAAATTATTATTATGTTTGGAAGTAATTTAGAGTTTGATAACATTCCAATAAGGTTAAAAAAAGCACTTAAACATATTGTTCAGTTAAATGGTGGCAAATTAGAGGAAGAACCTTTTTAGTCATTTATAAATGTTGGTATAATAACACCAAATTGAGTAATTAAGATCATTAAAAGGGATGTTTTAGTACATAAATTGTCGGCTCAAGACACTTTTAGGTGTTTAAGAAAAAACACATACAATCCCCGATTAAAGGATAAAAAAAGATACTTTTTTATCCTTCGTTCAGACAACGTGAATACCGTGGAAATAGAGGTTCCAGTCAATCACGTTCTAATATCGGGAAAAATGAAGCTGCGCGTCTTATTTTTCGTTCAAATGTGGTGTCATTAATATAATTTTCAATTACATTATCTAAACTATCGTCACAATCACTAAAAAGTTTAGATAACGATCTATCGTTTGATAACCAATCTTCAACAACTTCAATTAATCTTGACTTTAAAAGCAATTTATCAGTTGGGTTGTCCCTATTTGAATAGATAGCTACATCATATTGGGACATTAACTTGAATATAGGTGGATGGTTTTCAATGATTATTTCCAACATCAACTTAGGATTATTGGTATCGTTTTCCCCATGAACTATATGTAGTTTTACTTCAAAGTTTTCTTTTTTTACAAGACTCTTTAATTGAGTGTCAATGGCAGCTATCTCATTTTGAGCAGCGTCTATATGATCGGCCATAATATTTAGCCTTCTTTTTAATCGGTTACGTTCATGTTCAAATGCTTCCAAGTTTTCTTGCAAGGCTAACCTTCGCTCATTTAATATCCGAAGTTCTTCTGAATTTTTCCCCATGAGTGTATATTTATTGTAGATACAAAGATACAATATGGAAAATTCACGATTACACTATAAGAAACTATATGCAAAGCAGTTACGCGATGGAATCCTAACTCTTAGGCTTGATCAAACGGAAAAAGACCGCCTATTTAGATTGGCAAACATTACTAGAAGAAATAAAAGTGACTTAGTTAGAGATGCGTTATTTGAGTATTTTAAAAAATTTGATGATATCATTTAATGAATAACAATAATATTCTATTCAGGATAACGAAAAAAGAAGTTGAGTTCAATAGATCTCTTTCAAAATTTGATTCTAAGAAGTTTGAGCAATCTCTGGCTCTAAAATTCATTTATGAAAAGCGATACCAAGATTTCCTTGAGAAGAGAGACATCTACAGCACCATATCATCTGGGTGCGCATTAACTGACTAGTTTCTAATTTTAAGTAAAAATGGGTCACGGTTTTAAAATGGCATTGTACCCCTT